>ERZ773134.1046-NODE-1046-length-25139-cov-5.076862_pt1 | contig 25139 bp, 16 predicted proteins | sample MGYA00580856_ERZ773134 | MGnify/ENA primary metagenome ERZ773134 (study PRJEB29015, sample SAMEA2737823) | human gut metagenome | biome: human gut; feature: human-associated habitat; material: faeces | place: China | collected 2012 ... | reverse complement strand
CGAAGAGAATGCCGAGGGGTTCCAGGTACTGGTACGCGACTCGCCGAGCACCGACCCGTCCGGCTCATTCAGCTCGCTGATGGGAGACATCGCCGTACGCGTTGAAGACATTCTTTCCGAAACATTCAAACGGCAGAAGCTGTCTGCCAAGGGCGTGCCGTACTACGCGCAGATGCTGGTGGGCATGACCGTATTCACCGGGCAGTACTGGGCCGACCGGCCAAAGGTGAGCAAGGAGCAGCTGGCCGCATACATTGTGGATTTGGCCTGGCATGGCCTGAGCCGGCTTGACTCCAAGCCCCAGTTGTTCTTTGAGGGCGCCAAGGCGCGGAAGGAGGCCGAGCGCCGAGCCAAGCGCGAGTCCGATTCCGGCAGCCCGGATTCAGACCAGACGAGTTCTGCCCAATCGGATCCCGAGCACGCCACCGGGGAAGATTCAGGGTTGCAGAACATGAGTTCAGGGGCACAGGTTACGCAACACTCTGCCGAGTCGGGAGACGAAGTGCTACGGTTTGAACAGGAAACTGAACATAACGACTAAATATGTGAGGACGTAAGACTTTCATGGCCAGCACGGCAAAGACGCTCACCTTTGTGATCCCCGCATACAATATGGAGTCCTACCTCGACCGTTGCGTGAACTCGTTGCTTTCGGCAAGCGACATCAGCGACCTCGAGGTGCTGATTGTGGACGACGGTTCGAAAGACGGCACGCTGGAGTACGCGCGCAAGCTGGAACGCACCAATCCGGGCGCCGTACGCGCGATTCATCAGGAGAACAAGGGCCACGGCGGCGCGGTGAACACCGGCATCGCGGCGGCGACCGGCATGTACGTCAAAGTGGTGGATGCGGATGATTGGGTCGACCCGCAGGCCATCGACACGGTTCTGGCCACGTTGCGTGCACAGCATGACACCGACGAACCGATTGACATGCTGGTGACCAATTACGTGTATGACAAGGTGGCCAAGCGTCACAAGACCGTAGTGAACTTCCGCCGTGTGATGGAGGCCGGCCGTGTACTCGGCTGGGATGACCTGGGCAAGTTCGGTCTGGCGCAGTACATCATCATGCATGCGCTCACCTTCCGCACGCAGGTGGTGCGCGATTCCGGGCTGAAGCTGCCGGAGCATACGTTCTACGTCGATTTCTATTACTCGTACCAGCCGTTCCCGTGGGTGAAGCGCATCCAGTACCTCGATGTGCCGTTCTACCACTACTTCATCGGGCGCGAGGGTCAGAGCGTGCAGACCGACGTGATGATTAAGCGTGTGGACCAGTTGCGGCTCGTCAATCGGCTGATGACCGAGGCCACGCCCGAACGCGGTACGGTGCCGGAGGGGCTGTACCGGTACATGATTCACTTCCTGGCGATCGAATCGTGCGTTACCTCGGTGTTCCTGATTCTCTCGCGCGATCCGGCCAACTACGTTAAGAAAACCGAGCTGTGGGATGCGATTGACGCCTATTCTCCGGCCATCGGCAAGGATGTGCGCTCGCAGCTGATGTCCCGCGCGCTCAATCTGCCCGGCAAAACCGGCCGCTGGATCGTGCGCAACGGCTATCTCATCGCCGAACGCATCGTCGGCTTTAACTGATTCGGATTGTGGTTTTGCCCTGCTGACGCGTTATCAGCAGGGCATCCCTATTACCTCCCCAGTCGAGGTTTTACTACTCGGCCCAACGGTCGGACATCGCGAAGCTGTTGTGCATCAGGTTGCTGGAGGTGTATAGCACGTCGTTCAGCAGCTTGGTTGTGTGCTCGCGCAGGTAGTCGGCCATCTCGTCGTTGGCCGCTTCGAGCGCATCCGCCACGCCTTGCACATCCTTCTCATCGCCGTGGCCGCCATCGAGCGGCCATGCATTCGTATCCGTCGATTCGGCATCGCTTCGAGCAAGCAACTGCTCATCCGTGCGCTCGATGAGCCGGTGCCCGAACGCGCGCACGCCTTCTGCATAGCCCTCGATGAACCGGTTCGTCTCATACCAATGCGCGTCGGCCACGACGGCGATCAGGCGGTTCGTCCAATACAGGTTGCCGGTGGAGACTTCGGGCGTGGTGTCGCGCAGGTAGGCAGGCGTGTCGTTGACGTTCGCGTAGAACGGCGCGGCGGCGGTGAACGGACCGGAGCCGAACGATACCCACATCACCGTGCGATTGGCCGCCGGCACATACGGGCGGACCTGAATCGCCACCATATGGCCGGTGCGGTTCACGCCGATCGGACGGTAACGGTGGCGCGATTCCGCCGTGCCGGTCGTGCCGTACGGGTCGTACGGCGTGCCTTCGAAGTGCGAGGACAGCAGGAAATCAACGTCTTCGAGGCTCACCTTGTCTTCCGGCACGCGGCACCACGGGATGTCGTCGGATTCGGGCGTGTAGCGGGCGGCCGGCGAATCCCAGTCCTCGCTGGGGTTGAGGCGGCGTTGCATGTACCAGGCACGCGGCGTGTTGTAGATATGGTCCTTCGGCGTCGCGGTGCCGAAGGCCTTGCGCGGGTTGAAGCGGGTGGGAAGGGCAACGGTTGTTCCGAATCCGGCGCTATGCACGTGACGGCCGTTGGAAGAGACCGACGTTCCCATTGTGCGGTCAAGGTGATGCGTGGCCATGAACTCGCGCAGGTCGGCGCTGCATAGGTATTCGCGCTGCTCGCCGAACGCATCGGCGAGGTCGAAGTCGTCGATGCCGAGCTGGTTGGGGATCGTGGCATAGCAGTCGTCGGGCACTCGGCGGGCGATCCAATGATGGCCGCCGATGGTCTCGACGTACCAGATCTCGTCCGCATCCGAAATAATCACGCCGTTCGATTCGTAGGTGCCGTAGGTTTCGAGCAGTTCGCCCAACCGCGCGACGCCCTCGCGCGCGGTGGTGACGTACGGCAGCACAAGGGTGATGATGTCTTCCTCACCGATACCGCCGGGCTGCTCGGCCTGATAATCGGTGCTGTCCGGCCCGCCGACAGCCGGCCGCAACTCGACCATCGGGTCCGCACCGAGCACGCGCTCGTTGACAGCGATGGTTTCGGTGGCGCTCATCGCCACGTTGTGTTCGTTGGCACCGGCTTCGGCCAGAATGCCACGATTATTCAGCACGTTCGGTGCGATGGTGTACCGGCAAGGATTGTCCGGTAGTTCGATTTCGACATGGCTCAGCACGCTGCGGTAGTGGCGCGGCTGGTCGTCGGGGGCGACGGCGACGAAGCGCTTGGGATCGTAACGGCCCGAGCCCGAATCGTCATCGCGGGCGATGATGGTGGAACCGTCGTAACTGGCATTTTTGCCGACAAGAATCGTGGTGCATGACATGGGGCACCACTCTAGGAGCCAGGCTGGTCGAAACAAAAAATCCTTGGAACCATTGCGATTCCAAGGATTTGTTGTGCCCCCTGTGGGATTCGAACCCACAACCCACGACTTAAAAGGACGCTGCTCTAACCGTTGAGCTAAAGGGGCAACTCTTCTAAAATACACACCGTTTTGGGATATTTCAACTACGGCGTTGCGTACACGTTTGCGTACGCGATTGGCCCAACGCACGGCACAGCACACGCAATGTGGCCCAAATCGCAGCCCAAATCGCATATCGCCTCTAGCGATAGATAGCCGCCGGCGACTACCCTTGTACATTATGAGTGAATCCCCCAATTGGAGCAATCCCCTGCGCGATTCGCGCGACCTCAGACTGCCCCGTATCGCCGGCCCGTGCAGCCTCGTCATTTTCGGTGTCACGGGCGATCTGGCACAAAAGAAACTGCTGCCGGCCGTCTACGACCTGGCGAACCGTGGCCTACTGCCGCCGAGCTTCGGTCTGACCGGTTTCGCCCGCCGCGACTGGACACAGGAACGGTTCATCGAATTCGTCAAGGCCGCCGTCCAGGCGCATTGCCGTACGCCGTTCAAGGAGTCGACTTGGCGCAATCTGGCCGCCGGCATCCGCTTCGTGCAGGGTACGTTCGACGACCCGGAGGCCTTCGAGCGTCTAAGCGCCACCGTGCAGGAGCTTGACCGCGACCGCGGCACGCAGGGTAACCATGCCTTCTACATGTCGGTGCCGCCGCGCGCATTCCCACAGGTCGCCAAGCAGCTGGCCGCCTCCGGCCTGTCGCGCTCGTCCGAGGGCGCATGGCGCCGCGTGATCATCGAGAAGCCGTTCGGCCATGATCTGGCCAGCGCCAAGGAACTCGACAGCGTGGTATCCGAAGTGTTCGACCCGAGCTCCGTGTTCCGCATCGACCACTACCTCGGCAAGGAAACCGTGCAGAACCTGCTGGCCCTGCGTTTCGCCAACGCCATGTACGAGCCGATCTGGAACGCCAACTATGTGGACCACGTGCAGATCACGATGGCCGAGGACATCGGCATCGGCGGCCGCGCCGGCTATTACGACGGCATCGGCGCCGCACGCGACGTCATCCAGAACCACCTGCTTCAGCTCATGGCTCTGACCGCCATGGAGGAGCCGGTGAGCTTCACCGCCAAGGACCTGACCGCCGAAAAGACCAAGGTGCTTTCCGCCGTGCGCCTGCCCAAGGACCTCGCCGCCAACACCGCGCGCGGCCAGTACGCCAAGGGCTGGCAGGGCTCGCACGAAGTGGTCGGCTACTTGGAGGAAAAAGGCATCGACCCCAAGAGCACCACTGAAACGTACGCCGCCATCCGCCTCGATATCGACACCCGCCGCTGGGCTGGCGTGCCGTTCTACCTGCGTTGCGGCAAGCGCCTCGGCAAGCGTGTAACCGAAATCGCCGTGGTGTTCAAGCGCGCCCCGCATCTGCCGTTCGAGCAGACCGCCGTGCGCGAACTCGGCAAGAACGCCATCGTGATTCGCGTGCAGCCCGACGAGGGCGTCACCATGCGCTTCGGAGCCAAGGTGCCGGGCGGCTCCACCATGGAGGTCCGTGACGTGAACATGGACTTCAGCTACGGCCGCTCCTTCACCGAGAACTCGCCGGAAGCCTATGAGCGACTGATTCTGGACGTGCTGCTCGGTGATCCGCCGTTGTTCCCGACCACCGAAGAGGTGAACCTCAGCTGGGAGATCCTCGATCCGATTGAACAATTCTGGTCCACGCTTGGCCAGCCGCAGGCCTACCGCGCCGGTACGTGGGGTCCGGCACAGGCCGACGAAATGCTGGCGCGCGACGGCCGCCACTGGAGGATGCCATGATCATCGATATGCCGAACACCCGCACCCGCGAGATTGCGCACAAAATCGAACAGCTGCACGAGGAGCGCGGCGAATCGGCGACCGGCCGCGTGCTGACGCTGCTCATCGCCACCGAGGACGCGGACCTAGAGCATGCGCTGGAAATCGCGAACTCGGCCAGCCGTGAGCACCCGTGCCGCGTGATTGCCGTAGTACCGGATACCAATCCTGCCGATCAGTCCGGCGAAGGCGAACCGAACGCGGCCGAAGTGGCCGCCGAGGTGAGCGCGAGTCGCGATAATCCGGCCGTCGATTTGACCGACGGCCCGAACGATCCGAACGATTCCAACCTGAACGCCCAAGTGCGATTCGGCGCGGACGCCGGTGCCGGTGAGATCATCATCTTGCGTCCGCGCGGTGGCCTTATCAACCACCCGGATACGCTGGTTATCCCGCTGCTTGTGCCGGATGCGCCTGTAGTGGCGTGGTGGCCGACCACACCGCCGTCGAACCCGGCCAAGGATCTGATGGGTGCGATGGCCCGCAGTCGCATCACCGACGCGTTGCACTCCAATAATCCGGAGGCCACGATTGAGCGTTTGCGCCGCAATTGGACACCGGAAGATATCGACTTGTCCTGGACACGACTGACCGTCTGGCGCGCAATGCTCGCCTCGATGCTCGATCAGCCGCCGCACCTGCCCATCACCGCCGCGAAGGTGACCGGCAAGGCCGACTTCCTGCCTATGGAAATGCTGTGCGCATGGCTGCGTCTGAAACTTGGCGTACCAGTCGAAACTGAGTTCGTGCCCGACGCGCAGGCCGTGACCGGCGTGTACCTGACCCGTGAGGACGGTGTGATCTCGCTGGAACGCCCGTATGAGGACCAAGCGCTGATCTCGCTGCCCGGCCAGACTCCGCAGGAAGTGTCCGTGCCGATGCGCACCATCGAGGACTGCCTGACCGAGGAACTGCGTCGCATCGATCCCGATGAGATCTACGCCGAGGTCATCAACGAAGGCTGGGATCTGATTCGTCACTGAAGTCGGTAGAACCCGTTGCCACAGCGGCGTTGGAATGAGTTCGGCAATTGTGGCCGAGCCATGCCAACGCCGTTGCTCATCGTTTCCTACCTCATGCGATGCCGAAGCTCATGCCCGCGGAGTAATAAAGTGACATATGCGATGTCGCACAATGTGGATTGTGTTGTCAACTGACAACACAATCCACATTGCAAAGTACGACACATACCCCATACAAGGACCATACATGGCAACTCGAAAACTCATTGTGTATCCGAATAAAGATCTGATGATTCAGGCTGGCGCGCAACGTTTTGTCTTGGCGCTACTCGATTTGCTCGCCGAACGATTGCCTGATGGCACGCATCGCACGCGTGTGGATGTGGCGCTGTCTGGCGGTTCGGCCGCGCAGCCGCTGGGCTTGGTGCTGAACGATCCGCTGGCTGACGCGATTGATTGGTCGCGCGTGCATTTCTGGTGGAGCGACGAACGTTTTGTGCCGGCTTACGACACCGATCGCAATGCTTTGGAGGCCCGTCGCCTGCTGCTTGACCAGCTGGTGGCAGATGGCAAGCTGCCTGAGTCGAATATTCATGAGATGGCGGCCGATACCCGTTCAGCCGATGACATCGCCGATGTGATGGATCAGGCCGACAGCGATGATGCTTCCGTTCGCGCCGCCGCCGATGCCGCGAATGATGCGTTGCTGGACGATGTCGCGAGCGACTATGAGCGCGAGTTGGTGAATGAATTGGGGCCGGAACCGGTAATCGATCTGATGATTCTCGGCATGGGACCGGACGGTCACTATGCGTCGCTGTTCCCTGGTCATGATGAGGTCAAGGTTACTGATAGGCTCACCGTGGGTGTGAACCACTCCCCCAAGATGCCGCCGCTGCGTGTTTCATTGACCGCGCCGCTCATCGCGCGTTCACGCCATACGTGGTTCTTCGCCGCCGGTGCCGGCAAAGCCGAATCGCTGGCCCATGTCTTCGAGCAGCCCAACAACCCGGATTACCCGTCCTCCTACGCCAACGGAGTGGACGAGTTCATCTGGTTCTCCACCGAAGAAACCGTCACCGAGTTGTGAGTGAATTAAGCCCCCCTCTGATGAGGGGGCTTAATTCGTCTATGGCTACGCCTCGATCTCGGACTTGCCCTCTTCGCCGCCGGCCCCTGCAATTAGGGACTCGCCTGCGGCGAGGCTCAGTGTTGGCTCGGCGGCATAGCCGCCTCGCTCCGAAGAGGGCCGGGGAGCCCACCGGGCTCCCCTAAGCCCGAGATCGCGAGGCTACGCCTCGATCTCGGACTTGCTGTTTTCTCAGCTCGGCTATCGCCGAGCCTGAAGAAGGCCGGACAGCCCACAGGGCTGTCCTAAACCTGAAATCACGAGGCTACGCCTCGATTTCAGGCTTGCCTTCTTCAGCCCACAGCGTGTGGAACACGCCGGGCTTGTCGACGCGACCGTAGGTGTGGGCACCGAAGAAGTCACGCTGGGACTGGGTCAGAGCGGTAGGCAGGCGCTTGGAGCGCAGACCATCGTAGTACGCCAGGGAGCTGGAGAACACCGGGGTCGGGATGCCGGCCTCCACCGCGCGAACGATCACGCGACGCCATGCATCCTGCGATTCGCCGATGATCTTCTCGAAGTACGGATCGAACAGCAGGGAAGCCGGCGGGTTATCGCCCCTGAAGGCCTCGGTGATGCGGTCGAGCAGGAACTGGGCGCGAATAATGCAGCCGCCACGCCAAATGCGGGCCACTTCGGACAGGTTGATATCCCAGCCGTATTCCTTGGCACCGTCCTGAATCTCGTTCAGGCCCTGAGCATAGGCCACGACCTTGGAAGCGAACAGAGCCTTGCGCACGTCCTCGACGAACGCGGCCTTGTCTTCTCCGGCCAGATCGATGGTCTTGTTCGGTCCAGCCAGACCTTCCTTCTGAGCGTCTTCACGCAGCTCACCGTGCGAAGACAGTGCACGAGCGAACACGGCTTCACCGATGGCAGCCACAGGAGAACCACATTCCAGACCAGTCTGCACGGTCCACGTACCAGTACCCTTCATGCCGGCATGATCCACGACCACGTCCACGAACGGCTTGCCGGTCTCGGCATCCTTGTGGTGCAGAATCTCAGCGGTGATCTCGATCAGGTAGGAGTCAAGGTCGCCCTTGTTCCATTCAGCGAACACGTCGCCAATCTCCTCGGCATCCATGCCGAGTCCACGGCGCAGAATGTCATACGCCTCACCAATCACCTGCATATCGGCATACTCGATGCCGTTGTGCACCATCTTGACAAAGTGGCCGGCACCATCGGTGCCGATGTGGGTCACGCACGGTTCGCCGTTCACCTTGGCGGCGATGGACTGAAGAATCGGGCCCAAGGTCTTCCAGGATTCCGCAGTGCCACCGGGCATCAGAGACGGGCCGTTGAGCGCGCCTTCCTCACCACCGGACACGCCGCAACCCACGAAGTGGAAGCCCTTGGCACGTACTTCCTTCTCACGCTTGATGGTGTCCTTGAAGAAGGAGTTGCCACCGTCGACGATGATGTCGCCCGGTTCGAACACCTCTTCCAGCTGCGCGATGGTCGCGTCGGTCGGAGCACCGGCCTTGACCATGATGATGGCGGTACGCGGACGCTTCAGGGACGCGGCGAATTCCTCGAGCGTTTCGGCCGGCACGAAGTTGCCTTCGGTGCCATGCTCGTTCATGAGCTTCTCGGTACGCGAGTAGTGGCGGTTGAACAACGCCACCGTGTTGCCATGGTGCGCCAGATTACGCGCCAGATTGGAGCCCATCGTGGCCAGTCCAATCACACCAATGTTTGCTGTAGCTTCGGCCATGTGCCTTGCCTTTCGTTTGATTGTCCCATCGTCATCACGCGCGTCACAAAACAGCGCATCAGCGGAGGGAATCATTCCTTCAACGCTTGAAAGTGTATCCCGCTTACCACCCACACGCGAGGGCTGTCTTAGGTTCTACGCACCTTCTGCCCGCGAAGCGTAATTACTTGCCGGCCATTCACATACGCCCGGCCTTGGAAGGGTTGATATGCATGGTCTGGAAGCGATTGGCCATGTAAGCGTCGCTGTAGCGTTCGCTGAACCACATCGCGACCGGTGAATCCTGCGGCTGGCCGGCCATGCGCCCATACCAGCAATCCAAGGCCATCAGCGTGAAGGCAATGTCGATCACCATCAGCACCGTGCATACCGCAGTCAGCGAATACCGCGCTTTCCATGGAATGCGATTAATCAGAGCCAGCAGTCGCGGTAACAGCCACTTGACCCACACCACACCAATCAGTCCCCAGAAGAACATGAATTGGCCTGAAGTACGTCCGTCGATGGACAGCCAACGGCCGGTGTAATCCCACGCGGTAATACCAAACGCCGCTTCCATGAACCAGCTGGTGCAATATTCGAACGCGCCGCCGATCACCGCCGAAGCGCAGAAAATCAAGAACGGATTCGCCTTCCACAGGCGATTCAGGCACACGGTTACCAATACCGCACCACAGCCGTAAATCGGCGAGAACGGGCCCCACAGCAAACCAGCGCGGTCCTGAAGTTCACCGTTATACAGCGCCATATGGTAGATCGTCTCCACAATCAGGCCACCCACCGAAGCGATGGTAAACAGCCAGAAGATATTGAAAAAGTCCAGCGCAATATAGCCCTTGCCGGACTGGTCGCGGCCTAGCATGCCGGCCGCCACAGCCGATTCATAATCATCGCGATCGTCCATACGCCTGAGCGCGCGCTGCAGACGGCGTTCCTCGCTCAGGGAGGGATCGGCGGTCACCGAAATCACGACGAGAATAATCATCTGAATCAGCGGCAGCAGCAGGTTGAAGCCAAGGCCGGTCAGGGCCAGCGACAGCATGCCGTCGGCCAATGTCAACGGCATCAGCACGTAGGTCCAGCGCGCGGCATACCGGCGATGATTGCGCAGCAGCATCACGCCGAACACAATCAGGCATGCGGCACTGACTACCAGCACCACCGCATGAATCGCGGACAGGATGAAGGTCAGGCTCATCGCATCGACGTGCACATGACCATCCAGAATCTCGCGCACGGCATAGAGGATGGAAATCACCATAATCGGCAATGTGGCGAGTCCGTCCAGCAGCACGACCGCGCCATAGATGCGCGCCAGAATCGGTAATCGCTTGGTGTTCAGGTTCAAGCCGGCGTCGTCCAGTTCGACGGCCACCAGATCGGCCACGACTGCGGACTCGGCGTCACGGTTCTCCCGCGGCTTGCCGGGGGTAGTGGCCGTGCCATCGTCCTTGAATTCAACCATGGTTTCCTCCCCACATAGCGTCCCCTCACCCTATCACCCGATTGCGGTTTTGCTGAACTTGATGGGCGGTCGGTACATGTCTGTCTACATTGCCGAGCACCGAGCCTATCCATCGCGTTCAGGAAACGTCCAAAAACCATCCAGAAATCTTGTCAATAAGTTCCAGAACGCCTTTTGCTCTGCCCAGCGACACACGATAAGCCGCTGGGCAGCGGCGTTATTCCGCCAAAAACATCATCAATCACCCCATTAATCTCCGGCAGCCGTATTACGCTACTACAAACGTAGCGCTACGATTAACGTATCGCTACGGAAAACGTAGCAACCAAGCAACACCAAGCTCCGGAGGTATCAGTGGGCAATATCTTCAAGGTCCTCAGACGCGACTTCCTGCGCCTGTTCAAGGTGCCGGCCGCATGGGTGATCCTGTTCGGCATGGTGTTCATCCCGCCACTGTATTCGTGGTACAACATCGTCGGCTTCTGGGACCCGTACGGCAATACCAAAGGCATCACCGTCGCCATCGCCAACAATGACGACGGCACCGACAACGCGCTCATCGGCAAGCAGAACCTCGGCGATCAAATCGTCAAGCAGATGAGAAGCAACGACCAGCTCGGCTGGACCTTCGTCACCGAAGCCGAGGCCATGGACCAAGTGGAATCCGGCAAGGCATACGCAGCCATCATCATTCCCAAAGACTTTTCCGACGATCTCGCCGGCGTGGTGACCGGCGGCAAGAGTCGGCCCACTCTGGAGTATTACGTCAACGAAAAAGCCAGCGCCATCGCCCCCAAAGTCACCGACGTCGGCGCGTCCACTGTGGACCGCACGGTCAATTCCACATTCGTCTCCACCGTATCCGAAGTACTTACCGAAGTCATCAATACGGTTGACGGCAAAGCCATCAGTACCGAAGACACCACCAAAGCCAAGGCCCTCACGGCCCTTGCCAAGGCCTCCGACGATGTGCAGCACACACGCAGCACCATCGCCAAGCTCACCACCAAACTCACCGACACCCCAGAGCAGACACGCACCGCACGTCAGGCGCTGGACGACGCGCGCACACTTGGCATCGACACTGCAGAAGGTCTGGCCGGCGTCTCCACCCTGATCGGCACTACCCAGACCAGTCTGAACGGCTTCGTCACCTCCACGTCCGAAGCGCTTGACCAAGGCTCAAGCCTGCTGAGCCAAGCCGCAGCACAGGCCAACCAAAGCGTGGGCACGGTAACCGGAACCATCAGCGCCGCCAATCAGCAGGTAGGCGGACTGATCAATACGGCGGAAGACATCAACCAAGCGAACGCCGACATCATCGACCAACTCAAAGGGCTGCCGAACGCCAATCGAGAACCGCTGCAATCCGCCATTGCCACACTGGAAAGCCGCAATAGCGAGCTTGCCGGCGCACTGGGCAACCTCGATAGCCTGAACACCACTATCGGCAATGTCTCCACAGACACCGCCGGATTGGCGCAGCATCTCAATACCGCCACCCAAACCACGGTGCGCGAGGCCAATACCGCTCGCGGCACCATCACCTCCGGCGCCATTCCTCAGCTCAACACCGGTCTCAACGCCCTCAGCTCGACCGCCAGCACTCTGTCGACCGGCATCACGTCGCAAGGCTCACTCATCGATCAGTCGAAGCATACCCTCGACCAACTCGACAAAGCAGCCTCCACCACGGTGACCGCGCTGCGCGACACCGATAAGGCGCTGGCCGGCGTACAAACCAAGCTCGATACGCTGGTCACCGACATCAAAGCCCTGAGCATCTCCAGTTCACTCAGTTCCCTGATCGGCACCGACGGCAAACTGGATGCCGCCACAATCGCCGACTTCATGCTCTCCCCCACTGTTATCAGCGAACAGGCCGTCTATCCGGTCGCCTCCTATGGTTCCGGCATGGCACCGCTGTTCACCACCCTGTCTTTGTGGGTGGGCGCGTTCGTGCTCGTGGTCATTCCCAAACTCGAAACCGATGATGAGGGCATCGACGATCTCACACCAACCCAAGGCTATCTCGGTCGCTTCCTGCTACTGGCCACGCTGGCTGCCGTCCAAGGCCTGGTCACGGCCATCGGCGATCTTGTCATCGGCATTCAATGCGCGAGCGCCCCAGTGTTTCTGCTCACCTGCGTCATCACCTCACTGGTGTATATGTCGGTGATTTTCGCCCTCTCCACCACGTTCATGCACGTGGGCAAAGGCGTATGCGTGGCGCTGGTCATTCTGCAGGTGCCGGGCGCCTCCGGCCTGTACCCGATTGAAATGATGCCCGCGTTCTTCCGCGCCATCTACCCGCTGCTGCCGTTCACCTATTCGATTGACGCGATGCGTGAAACCATCGGCGGCTTCTACGACGGCCTCTGGTTCGCCTATATCGGCAAATTGCTGGTTTTCGTGGTTCTGGCCTTTGCGCTTGGCCTCGGCGCCCGGCCGAAACTGGCCAATCTCAACCGCCTGTTCGCGCGGGAAATCAAGGAAAGCGACATGATTATCGGCGAGCCGGTGCATCTGCCCGGCAGTGAATACCGTGTCACTCAGGCCATTGCAGCACTGGCCGACCACGACGAATACCGTCATGCCATCGAACGTCGGGCCGCCAAATTCGCCTACCGTTATCCCCGGCTGCTGCTGGGTGCGCTTATTGCCGGATTCGTGGTGCCGGCCGCGCTCATTATCGTGTTTGCGCTGACCACCAGCGAGAAAATCGTAGTCATGGGCACATGGCTGGCATGGGTGCTCATCATCATGGGCTTCCTGATGGTCGTGGAATTCATGCGCGATTCCATCCGCCGCCAAACCGAGCTCGGCAGCCTCTCCGACGAGTCGATCCGCGCCATGCTGTACGGGCATAAGGCCAAGCGTCGCGACACCTCCGCCGAACGCCACGAAGAAGCGGACCCGAGCGCCGCTGTTACCGCAATCATCCCCACTATTCCGCCGACCAAGGAAGGCAGGCACGCACGATGAACACCATGTGGAAACTGTTTACCGGCGACATCAAACGCCTGACCAGCAACGTGGTCTCCATCATCATCGTGATCGGCTTGGTGATGATTCCCGGCCTGTTCACCTGGTTCAACGTGGCCGCATGCTGGGACCCGTTCTCGAATATGAAGAACCTGAAATTCGCGGTGGCGAATGTGGATGAGGGGTATCGTTCCGACCTGATCCCGGTGAAAGTCACGGTCGGCGATCAGGTGGTGAACGCGCTGCGCGCCAACAGTCAGCTCGATTGGACGATCACGTCCAAAGCCGATGCCGTCGAGGGCGCACGATCCGGCAAATACTACGCGGCCATCGTAATTCCGAAGTCGTTCAGCAAAGACATGATGACCTTCTTCTCCGACGACGTGCAGCATGCCGAACTGACCTATTACCGCAACGAGAAGAAGAACGCGCTGGCACCGAATCTGCTCAACGAGGGCACGGATGAGGTTGCGGCGGAAATCAACACCACGTTCGCTAAGACCATCACTTCGGCCGGGCTGGAAATCGCGTCTTCGCTGGCCGATCAGCTGTCCAAGCCCGAGGCCAAAGAGCAACTGAATACCTTCAACGCCAACATCGCCAATTTCGCCACACAGCTTGACGATACTGCGGATCTGCTTGGCACATACAGCGCATTGACCGATACGGCCGGCGCCTTGCTCGACACCTCGAACTCACTAATCACTCAGGTTTCCTCTGCCGCCAAACAAGGCGGCAAGGATCTTGCCAGCGCCAAACAGGAAGTCACCGACGTGGCCGGAGCCCTGGGCACCACCGCTGACGCGATGAGCAGCGCACTGGACGCGAGCGCCTCCAGTTTCGGCGCGGTGTCCGATTCCATAGACAAGCTGTATTCCGACGCGAATGATGGTGCCACCACGGTCGCCGACGAATTGGACCGTCAAGCCACGGCCATTGGCAAGCAGACGGAGAAATACACTGAAATTCGCAACACGTTGGCCGGCATACTGGGCAACGACTCATCCATCATCACGGCGATTGACCGTTCAATCGCACGACAAAACAGGCTGCGGCAAGCGCTGAATACGGCGGCGACCGATATTCGCCAAGGCAATCAGGACGCGCAGGATCAGCATGCGCAGGTCAAGAATCTGGCTGATCAAGCGCAGAACAGTATTGCCAATATCAAGTCAGATTTCTCGGCCACGGTGAAACCGCAAATCGACTCCCTGTCGTCCACCGTCGCTGACGCCTCCGGCATACTGAGTTCCGGCGCCACCCAGTTGGACTCCACGCTCGGCGACCTGAAAGGGACTTCCGACGACGCCAGCGATATGCTCAGCGACGCTCGCACTACCTTGGACAAGGTGTCCGGCAAACTGCGTTCCGCCGGCGCCGAACTGGCTTCGTTCAACAGCACACTGAGCGACGCACTAAACAGTGGCGATATGGGCATGGTCAAAGAGGTGCTGGGCAATGATCCCGAAACGCTGGCCAGTACGTTGGCCGCACCGGTGCAGCTCAGGCGCAAGGCCGTATTCCCGGTGGCGAATTTCGGTTCGTCGATGGCACCGTTCTACACGCTGCTGCCGCTGTGGGTGGGCGCGCTGCTGATGGTGGTGACGCTGAAAACCACCGTGTCTCGCCGGACGCGCAAAGCATTGGGCGATCCGCGGCCGCATCGGCTCTTCCTTGGGCATTACGGGGTGTTCGCGCTGATTGCGCTGCTGCAATCCACGGTGTCGCTCGGTGGCGATTTGCTGTTCCTGCGCGTGCAGGCCGTGCATCCGCTGCTGTTTATGTTGTCTGGATGGCTGGCCTCGCTGGTGTTCTCGTTCTTCACCTATACGATGGTGGTGAGTTTCGGCAATGTGGGTAAGGCAATCGGCGTGCTTATGCTCATCGTGCAGATTTCGGGTGCGAACGCTGCCTACCCGGTGCAGATGTTGCCCGACTTCATCGCCAAAGTCAGTCCGCTCTTGCCGCTCACCCATGCGGTGACGATGATGCGTGCGGCCATCGCCGGCATCTACGACATGGATTACTGGCGGGCCGCCGGAATGCTGCTGGCATTCGTGCCGCCGCTACTGTTGCTTGGGCTGTTGCTCAGGAAGCCACTGGTGCGGTTCAACCAGTGGTATGTAGCCCAAGTCGAGAGCACTAAAGTGCTGAGCTAGTAGGTATTATCCGGGAGTTGCCTACAAACGGCATGGACTTACCACCCTCAGTCTGGCTTTGCCAGCCAGCTCTCGCCAGCGGGAGCGTACGGGAGCATATTTCGAAGAGAAGAGATGACGGAGATGACAGACACGACGGCGACACCGCGCGGTGAGCGCACGCGCGAGGCGACGGATCGCAAGCTCATGCGAGCCACGCTGCAGATTGCGGTGGACCGCGGCATCAGCGGCGTGACCATCGAGGAGGTGGCCCGGCGCTCCGGTGTGGCCAAAACCACGATTTACCGCCGATATCATAATGCCGACGAGCTGCTGCACGAGATCAGCGCGATGTATCTGGCCATCCCGGATTCCGACCCAGTGCCCAGCCCCACGCGTGAGCATTTCACGCAACTATTGCAGCGATTGGTCGATTGGGTGCGCGACAACGACATCGACGTCAAGCGCGTGGGCATTGTATTGTCCAGCGAGGCCGAGTTCTTCCAGCACATCGTCGACCAAGTGGTGACCCCGTGGCTGGAGCGTGTGGGGGCGTTCCTCAAGCAGGGAGTCGCGCAGGGCGTGTTTCGCGAGGACGTTGACGAGAAGTTGCTGTTGTCCACGATTATCGGATCTTTGGTGGCGTATGAGGCCATCGAGGGCAAAGCAATGGACGACGACACCGCCTGGGCCTCGCGCATGGCCGATCTGCTGTGGCCAGCATTGCTGAAGTAGCGGTCTTACTCCTGAATCGAAGCCTCCTGGCGGGCGACTTCGAGGGCTTTGTTGAAGGCGTCGGAGGTCCAGCTGGCGCCGGCGACCTTGTCCACTTTGAGGCCCTTCAGAGGTTTGCCGTCCACCACGCCGTTAATGGCTTTGGCGAAGTCGTCCTGATGGTTCTTGGAAATCGTGGTGAACGGGTGCCCAATGATATTGACGGTCTCGACGTTGCCGTCCTTGATGGTCAGATGGACGTCGATGGAATCCTCGCCTACCGGGCCGTACTGGCCGTTGATCGAGTAGTTGCCGTCCTTGTAGTTGCCGGTGTCCTTCTTGTCGGACGTGGTGGTGGACGGGTCGTTGTGCGACGAGCTGGAATCGGAGCCGTCGGAGCTATCGGAGCCGTTCGACTGGGATTGCGACTGCTCTTCCTGCGACTTCTCGGTCTCGCCCGAGTTGCCGGCGTACGCATCGTCCATCGGCGCGGCCTTGGATTCGCCGCATCCGGCCAGCAGCGCGCCAGCCACGACCAGTCCGGCCGCCGCCAATGTCGCGGATTTCTTCAACGTACTCTTTTCGGTCATATTCACGCTCCTTAAGCCCCCCTCTGACGAGGGGGGCTGTCAGCGAAGCTGACTGGGGGAGAGACCATCAGCTTGCCATGTATTCCTCACATACTGCTCGATGCCCCTGACGGCCCTACTCCTCGCCGCCGGTTTTCGCGGCCTTGGTGGGGTCAGTGAAACCAATGGCGGTCTCGCCGTTCTGCGCGCCCTCGACCTGTGCACCCGTGGAGGCGGGCTTGCCGCCGGCCGCCTCGTAGGCCTTGCGCGCATCCTCGTCATTCCACTTCTCACCGACGAGCACGCCATGGTTGAGCATGATCTCGCGCTGCGCGCAGCTGGCGACCAGCGCATCGTGGGTGACCACGATAATCGTGGTGCCCTGCTCGTGCAGCTTGCGGAACAGGTCGAGCACGATTTTCTCGTTCTTCTCGTCGAGGTTGCCGGTGGGCTCATCGGCCAGAATCAGCTTCGGGTCGTTGATCAGCGCGCGGGCCACGCACACGCGCTGCTGCTCGCCGCCGGAGAGCTGGCCGGGCAGGTGGTGGGCGCGGTCCTTCAGGCCGACCTTTTCCAGCGCCTCCATGGCCTGCTTCTCATCGACCACCGAATGGTAGTACTGGGCCACCATCACGTTTTCCACGGCGGTCAGGTGCGGCACCAGATAGAACTTCTGGAACACCAGTCCGATGAGGTTCTTGCGCACGTCGGCCAGCTGCGTGGCGTTCAGGTCCTCCAGCTTGCGGCCTTCCAGCTTCACGGAGCCCTTGGAGGGCGTGTCCATGCAGCCAATCATGTTCATCAGCGTGGTCTTGCCTGAGCCGGAGGAGCCGACGATGGCGAGCCATTCGCCTTCCGGCACGGTCAGATTGAGGTCGTCCACGGCACGCAGGTCGCCGTAGATCTTCGAGATGTGGTCGAGTTCAAGTAGCATGACGTTTCTCTTTCTTTATTCTTCGCGAAGCACGACGGCGGGGTCGATGCGGGTGGCGCGGTGGACGGGCGGGATGGAGGCGACGATGGCGACCAGCGCGCTGAACAGCACGGAAATCAGGGCCAGCCACCAGTTGAATACGATGGAGCGTTCGAACACCGCCACGCACAGCCAACTGGCGAGTCCGTAGCCGATTGCGGTGCCGATGAGGCCGCCAATCAGGCCGTAGAGCGACGATTCGATGTAGAACTCGGTGCCGATGGCACGCGAGCTGGCACCGAGGGCCTTGCGCAGGCCAATCTCGTTGCGTCGCTGCGAGACGATCGAGCTGATTGTGGTGCCGACGCCGACGAGCGTCAGCACCAGCACCACCAGCGAGACGATCCAGAACAGCGTCTGCAGCATGGTGATGATGCGGGTGTCGGAGGCGGTGATCTTGGTGACCTGCTGTGCCTTGACGTGCATGGAGGTCATGTCGTTGATGCTGGACACCAGGCCTGCGAGGTCGCTGGCGCCGGCCGAATACTCGATGACGTCCACGCCGCGCGTGATGCCGGTGAGCTTGTTGACGTCGGCGTTGGTGGCGTAGATGATCGAGTCTTCGCTGCCGCCGGTGTCCACGATGCCGGCCACGCGGAATTCGGTACCGGAGGTGTCCATGATGTCACTGGAGACACGGCCGTCTTTGGTTTGCTGGTCGATCGAGGAGTTCGACGAAGTGCCGTTGGTGCTGGCGTTATCGGATGCACGGTAGCCGATGGTGATGGCGGAGCCGATTCTCAGGCCGATGGCGTCGGCGATGTCGCGTCCGACCAGCACCTTGCCGTCGGTCGGCCACGAGCCGTCGACCACCCAGTGATGGTTGAGGTTCTTGACCTGCGCCGCATTCACGCCGGCCATCACGTACGGCGAGGCGTTGACGCGCACGTTCTCGTAGCGGTAGGTGGCGTATTTCGCGGAACCCTTGGCCTTGACCATTTCAGTGGTGTGCTGCACCATCGCCTTGTCGATGCCGGCCTTGCCGTCAGCATTGGTCGATTCGGTGGGCGTGACAATCAGGTTCGCGCCGTACGCACGCATCTCCTCGTTCATCTGCTGCGGCACAGCGAGGCAGATCATCGCCAGACAGAACAGTGTGGCTGCGCCGACCAGCGACGCCACCACAGCCATCACCACGCGCGAACGCCGACGGAACACGGCGCTGAACAGCATTCTGAAGAACATACCGGTGTTGGTCATCGGTTCCCTCCTTCCACACCTACGTAGATAAACTCAGCGACCATGGAGCACCTCCGCGGGCTTGAGATTCAGAATCGAACGAATCGATGAGGCGGACGCCAGCAGCACGGTGACAGCCAGCAGCACGAACACCAGCACGAACACCATCGGCCGCATCGTAATGCCGGAACCGAACACCACCCGGCCTATCAGCTGGGCCACGCCGGAACCGAGCAGCGCGCCCACAATCGCGCCCAGCAGCGAGATTGCCGCCGTTTCGGCCAGCATCAGGCGGGATACCGCGGCATCGGTGGCACCGAGCGCCTTGAGCAACGCCAGCTCGCCCGACCGTTCGCCGATCGAGGCGACCATCAGGTTGGCCACGGCCACGGCTGCGGCGATCAGGCTCAGCACGGTCATCAGAATCATCACGGCCTGCGTCTTTTGCAGCACATTGCCCTGCAACGCGGCCACCTGACGCACCTGCTTGGCCACCGCGCCCGGAATCACCTCTTCGATCTGATAGGCGATCGAGCTCGGGTAGGCGGTGCAGTACCAGGTCTCCCATTCCTCCTGGCTCAGCGCGGCCGGGTTCGCGGCGGCCTTACGGGCCAGGTCGTTCTCCGGCGTGGTCAGGGCCTTGACCTCGATTTTGTCGACCGAATCGGGCAGGTCGGCGAGTACCTGGGCCGTGGAGGAGGCGATGTAGAGCGAGCCGTTGTCCTCGTCGCCGGAATCGTAGACACCGGTGAGCTTGATTTTCTGCTCGTTCTTCTTGCCTGAGGCGGTGGTTTTGTTGAGGGTGATGGTGTCGCCGGTGGTCACGCCGAGTTCGGAGGCCAGCGTCTTGCCGATCACGCCCTGGTCGGAATCGTCTTTGGGCCACTTGCCGTCCAGCTGCCACCACGAGCGCATGCCTTCCACGCCCACGACGGTAGTCTCGCCGGTGGAGATCTTGAGGTTCTTGTTGAACCACGTGCCGACGACCGGCACGTTGGTACCGTTCACCGTGGCGTGGATGTTGAGCTGCGGCGCGAAGCTGGTGATGTTGAACGACCAGAAGATCGTCTTGATCTTGGCCGCGTCCGACTCCTTCAGAAAAGCGGTCGGGTCGCTGGTGGACGTCGCGCCGCCCGACTCGGTGTTGTACAGGTCGGAAACGACCGCATCCGCCTTGGGCTGCACGGTGATGTTCGAACCGTAGGTGGACAGCTCGGCGTTGAGCTTGTCGCCCACGTCGAACACGACGCCCAGCATCGATACGGACACGGTCGCCGACAGGCATACGGTCAGCGCGATAAGCAGGCGCCGGCGCAGCTGTCGGGTGAACGAGCGAGTAATCATGCGCAGAAAGAACATGATTCTTGTCTCCTGCCTGACTCACCGGAAGTGGGCGCTCAGCGCGTCCAGATCCGTAGTTTGAATGGTGATCTTGCCGTGGCCGGTCTTGTACGGGAATGGTATCGGGTTGCAGCCACCCTTGAAGCCGATGGTCGCCAGGTTGATGGCCACCTCGCACTTCTTGCAGATGATCTTGCCGTCCTTCTCGTAGTAGCCAGCGTCGCCGCAGTTCTCGCAGGCGTCCAGGCCGATGCCGTACGCGCCACCGTTCTTTCGGATGATGATGAAGCGCATGACGGTGCCGTCCTTGGCCTTGTATTCGAAGCGGTGCAGGTGGCCGTCCTCGACCTGGCTGAAGGGGATGGTGGCCACGCCGTCCTTGAGCGAGTAGGCTTCCGGCGGCGAAAGGGTGATGGTCTGATGGGTCGCGGCAACGCCCACGGTCAGGGTTGCGGTGACGCCGATGGCTGCGATAAGGCTCCACACGGCAGCGGCGATGGCGTGGCGGCGGAATACCTTATGCCGGCGCAACGTGGCCTCGTTGGCTCCCGGCACATCATGGGTTTTCATACGGAAACCGGCCACGATGGAGGCCACGGCGGGAATCAGGAACACCAGCGCCTGCGCCATAATCATCGTGGAGTTCTGGTTGATGGACCAAGCCAGCGCCACGAACATCGTATGGTTCATCGGGAAGCCTCGCGCCTGCAGAATCTGGGCAAGACCAGTGAAGTGTTGAATCAGCAGAATCACCATCATGGCCGCGACGGCCACGGTGAACGCCCAGCGCACGGCAGTGGTGCGCATCGTGCGGAAGATGGCGACCACAATAATGGACATGGCCACGCCAAGCAGGAAACCAAGAGCGCGCAGCAGCATGGCCGAAGTGAATGCGGTCTCCCCTGGTTCCACCCAGATGGTGAGCTGCAGAATCACGTCCGGCAGCGCGTAGAACAGGGTGAGTGCGATGTCGATGGCGGCCACGGCGTTAGCGATGTGCATGAACACCTTGTGCTGCTGCCAATTGGTGGTGATGCGGCGTGCGAACACCACCACGACGATGGTCAGGATGTCGGCAATGATCGCGCACCACAACACCGGGTAGTTGACGAACGTGCGCTGATTGATCACGGCCGAGGCGCGCAGGCCGGCGAATACGATGGCGGCGATCAGACCGACGATCAGGCCGATGAGACGCCAATGCGAGCTTATCGGCTTATCTCGCCCCTCGCCGACCGTGAGCATCACGCTCAGGCTCATCACCAGCAATGCGGGGGCCAAAGTGCCCGGCATCACTGCCACGAATTGTTCAAGCATTCGCGTCCTTTCTCTGTTCACCTTAGGCTCCCCTCTCTGAGGGGAGCTGTCCGCGAAGCGGACTGAGGGGAGTTTTAGACCGTCCTAAGAATTATCTCCCTAAAGCGGCGTAAAGCCCCCTCTGACGAGGGGGCTTTCTGCTTAGTCAATCACCACTGGCGAGGAGTGTAATCCCAGTTGTCGAAGGTGACCTCGATCGGCTCGGTCCAGAAGTGGCCCTTGACGCCGGTCTCCGGGTCAACGTGCAGCATCCAACCCTTGGAGGCCGGGGATTCGATGGAGAGCTTCAGCTGGTAGGTGCCAGCCTTGTCGAGCTTGACGTTGGCGCCGTAGTGCGGGCCATCGGAAGCGTTCATCTGCATGAAGGTACCGGAGGTGGCGGTGCCGCCCTCGACTTCCTTGCCGGTGGACTTATCGATGATGGTGTAGTTCACGGTCAGATCCGGCACGAAGTCGCCCTTGCCGTAGCCGAGCTCGGTGCCCTTCTGGTTGGCATGGATGTCGGCCTCGAGGTGGAAGGAAGCGTCAGCAGCCTTCAGGCCCATGGAAGACGGCTCCATATCGATCGGCTGGAAGTACACAGCGCCCACGGTCAGCGGGCCGGCGTCCTGATCCTGCTCTTCAGCAGTACCGGACGGGCCAACCGGAACCTCTTCGAAACCGGCGCCGGAATCGGAGGAAGAATCGGAGGAAGAGGAGTCGGAAGACTGGGAGGAGGAGTCAGCCTTAGTGTCGGATGCGGAGTTGGTGGAACCGCAGGCAGCCATGGACACGGTCATGGAACCGGCGAGCAGCAGGCCGAGCAGAGCGGCCAGTTTCTTGTTCTTCATCATTGTTATTCCTTTTCTCTATCTCTGGTGAATTAGGATTCACGCTTAGATAATTGCAATTATCCAGTTATGAGATAAGTGCGGCGTGGGCTGGAGGAATTGGCATCGATCCGAGGCCGTGCCGCAAGTCTGTCAGTTGTCTGCAGTTATGGGAGGAAACGGACGAGCTAGACGGGCTACGCCTTCACGGCCGGGACCTCGGCAGTAGCCTGCGCCTTCAGCTTGCGCTGCTTGATGAAGCCGACCACGAACAGCGCGATAACCGCAACGGCTGCGATGGCCTGCGCCACTAGGCATTCGACGTACGGGTAGAGGCCAAGCCAATCGTTCGTCGGCACACCGTTCAGGTAGAAGGCGGGCAGCAAGTCGCCCTCGATCAGCGAGTGGACGCCGCCGCCGGCGAACACCACCACCAGCACAGACATCAGAATCGAAGTGACCAGGAAGAACGGACCAATCGGAATCTTCACGGAGGTGAAGCGGAAGAGCAGGAAGATGCCGACAAGCACCACCGCGGCGGTCAGACCACCGATCCACATACCGCGAGTATCGCGGCTCATCGTGTAGATGGACTCGTAGAAGATCACGGTTTCAGCGCCTTCACGGAACACGGCGAGGAAGCTCAGCATAGCCAGCGAGACCACGGTTTTCAACGTCACGTTGTCGGCACTTGCGGCGGCTTCGGCATCAGCCACAGCAGCCTCGGTCTTCTTGCGAATGTAACGGTTCCACGCTTCCACGCTGGACTTGTTCAGCATCCAGTTACTCGTCCACAGCAGCATGCCCATGGCGATCAGTGCGCAGGTGCCTTCCATGATCTCCTGAATCGGGCCGGAGCCGCCGAAGGCGAACACGAAGATCACAGCCACCAAGCCGGCGCCGAGCAGACCGACGAGCACACCCAAGTAAATCCACTTGACGAAGCGCTTGTTATCGGACTTGACCAAGTAGGCGACGATGGCTGCAACCACCAGCAGAGCTTCAAGACCCTCACGGATAAGCACGAGGAACGCCTGGCCGGAGGAGCTGGTGACCAGCTTGGTGAAACCGTCTTCCTTATCGGCGGCACCACCGTCAAGAATGCCGGCGTCCTTGATCAGCATGGCCTTGAGGTCGTCGATCAGCTTCTTGGTGTCTTTCAGGGATGCGCCGGCGTTCATGGACTTGCGGCACATCTTGAACTGGTATTCCACCTGCGAGACGCGGTTGCCGCTGATGGCGTTCATCACGTTCTTTTCGAAGCCGAGCTTCTCGTAATACTGGTAGTACGCGTTGTTCACGAGCGTGGCGCCCTTGGCACCATCACCCTTTTCGTAAGCTTTGTATGCATTGTCGAGAATCGGGGTCATTTCGTTGGCCACGTCGGTCCATGAACGATTGCCCTTGCCTGGGTTCTTCTTTTTCTTGGCGTCGAGCTCCTTGCGCTCTTTGGCCAGCTGCGCCTGCAGCGCTTCGGCGTACGCCTTCGGCTTGGCGAGATCGGCGTTGGTGTCGAGCTGCTGGGCCGTGGCGTCAAGATCGGCGGTCAACGCATCAATCTGCTGAGTCAGTTGATCGTCGTTGCCAGGCGTGTAGGAAAGATTCTGAACGCTTTGGAATGCCTGCTGTTGGGCGAGCTGCTTGTCCGCGCCAATGGTGTCGTGCACGACCGCGGTGAAGTTGGAGGCCACGTAAATCTTGTTGTACGCGCCCATGAAATCGGAGGTGGCGCCAGCGGTGTTGCCATCCTTGTACGTCTCAAGACCGCTGTTCAGCTGCTTGTCCATCGCCTTGGAGACTTCGGCCCAGGTGGCGTAGTCAACGCTGGACGAGCTGGTGCTGCTGTCGGCGAAGGCCATCGGAGCCGTGACTGCAGGAGCCACAGTGGCGATGACCATGGCGAACAGAAATACAATCGCAGCCAGGACTCGCAGCTGCCTCACGCTGGTGTGTTCAACGGACCGAAGAGCAGCCTGGGCGCGACGAACCATGCCTATCCCTCTCTCTCTGCGCGGCTAAGTAATCAAAAACCAACTACTCAATATAAAGAAAAACTTTTTTGAGGAACAGTCTTGATTTTTTAGGATTTAAGAGGTATTAGGCACTGTTTTTCGATCAATTATTACCGCAGATTGTCTCAATATTCGATATTGTCCCGCTCACAGATGGGAGACTTCCCGAATTATGAACTCCCCGCGACTGGCCACTCCCCATCCCTCATATTGCATGACCAACTGTTTCACCAAGGTTCATAGCCTAAAATCACTATGTTGCATCACGGCAAGAGGCTGGCAATAATTCACGCGATGGCATGCGCATGTTCATTCTGGTTTGCCTCGGGTTTGCTGACTTGCCTTGAGTCGCTTTGATTTGCACTGGTTCATCCCCCGGTGAGATCACCTGTTGCACACGCCGTACGAACGACCTGCACATCAGCGCAGGCACTCATTGGTGGTCCTTGTCCACAAAGCGACACGCCGCAGCCGGCACTGAATGTGCATTTATCCGAAAGCTGTGGTAGCTTATTCGAGTTGCCTACGGAGCTTACTTCTAGCAAGCACTGCAGTGCATGGAGGATTCGCCTAGTGGTCTATGGCGCACGCTTGGAAAGCGTGTTGGTGTAACAGCCTC
>ERZ773134.1044-NODE-1044-length-25168-cov-4.294549_pt1 | contig 25168 bp, 21 predicted proteins | sample MGYA00580856_ERZ773134 | MGnify/ENA primary metagenome ERZ773134 (study PRJEB29015, sample SAMEA2737823) | human gut metagenome | biome: human gut; feature: human-associated habitat; material: faeces | place: China | collected 2012 ... | reverse complement strand
CACCGTCTCGGGCCGTTATTGGGCCATGGACCGCGATAATCGTTGGGAGCGCATCCAGCGCGCCTACGATGTCATGGTCAACGCGTCCGATGCCGATACCGACCCCGTTGCCGGTATCAAGGCCTACTACGAGAAGGATCCGCGCGGCGACGAGTTCGTCGAGCCCTTCGCTGCCCACAACGAGGGCATCCACGAGGGCGATGCGGCCATCTTCTTCAACTTCCGTCCCGACCGCGCTCGTCAGATGACCCGCGTGTTCACGGACAAGGAGTTCGACGGCTTTGAGCGCGAGCAGACCAAGCTTTCGCACTTTGTGACGATGACCGAGTACGATCCGACGTTTGACGTCGAGGTCGCCTTCCCCAAGACGTTCCCCGAGAACGTTCTGGCCGACGTTATCGCTGCCAATGGCCTGAAGCAGCTGCACACCGCCGAGACCGAGAAGTACGCCCACGTGACGTTCTTCCTCAACGGCGGCATCGAGGAGCCCAAGGAGGGCGAGGAGCGCGTGCTCGTCGCTTCCCCCAAGGTCGCTACCTACGATCTGCAGCCCGAGATGAGCGCTCCCGAGGTTACCGAGAAGCTCGTCGCCGCAATCAACGAGGATCGCGCTGATTTCTACATCGTGAACTTCGCGAACTGCGACATGGTTGGTCACACCGGTGTCTTCGACGCCGCCGTTAAGGCCGTCGAGGCTGTTGACGATGCTCTGTCCAAGGTTGTCCCGGCGATTCTCGCCAAGGGCGGCTTTGCGCTGATTACCGCCGACCATGGCAACGCCGATCACATGTTTGACGTTGCTTCCGACGGTTCCAAGCATCCGTTTACGGCTCACACCACCAACCGCGTGCCGTTTATCATCGTTGATGAGAAGGCACAGCTCACCGGTATCGAGGACGGTCGTCTCTCCGATATCGCCCCGACTATGCTCACCATGGCTGGTCTGGAGCCTTCCGCCGAGATGACGGGCCGCGTGCTCGCCACCGAGGCCTAAGTGAAAACTCCAAGCGTTTTCATGCGAGGGGGTTGCCCAAATTCGGGCAACCCCCTTTTTTGATATTTCTGCCATTTCTACCCCGTCCCCGAGTGGCAGGTAGGGGAGGACAAGGGATTGTGGTACAGTACTGGAGTTTGAATTGTTCTATTAAGGAGCTTATCTATGGGTCCGTTTCAGATTCTTCTGTTTGTCGTTTGGGCTGTCTCTGCCGTGGCGCTGACGATTCTCGTTCTGATGCATTCCGGTAAGGGCACCGGCGTTTCGGATATGATCGCTAGCTCGCTGTATAACTCCAGCTCTGCCACGGGCGTCATGGAGCAGAACCTCGATCGCCTGACGGTAATTATGGCCGTCGTTTTTGCCGTGTGCGTCGTGCTGTGCATGTTCTTCTTCCCGCAGGGCATCGTCGGCTACTAAGCATCGGCGTATATACGTTTGTAAAGGGTCCCGCATGTGCGGGGCCCTTTTTGTTTACAGACTTGTAATAGAGTCAAAATATCCCCACATACTTCGCCTAACTAAAGAAATTCTCGACCGTTAACCGGAATTAGCGCCATATTGTGCATAAAATGCGCTACTGTATTGCGAAACGTTGGTCCGCACTGCATAACCAGCCATAACGGCGGACCGCGTTTGAATGGTTCGATTGGGCTGTCTCGACGTTGCCCGGCCGAATTCACTTTGTCCTATCTCATAAGGAGGATGGCATGGCTGATTCTATGTTCCACCAGCCCGTTATGGGTCGTCGCGCCTTTGTTGGCGGCACCCTCGCTGCGAGCTCCATGGCTTTTCTTGCCGCATGCGGCAAGAAGGGCGGCGACGCTTCCGGATCTGACTCCGGTTCGACGCTGAACTTCTACATCAACAACCCGGTCTGCATCGACCCCTACAACGTCCAGGAGTACCAGCTCTTCGACGCTCTGACTGAGTACGACCCCGAGAAGGGCGAGATCGTTCCGCTGGCTTGCGAGTCCTTCGAGGCTAACGACGACGCCACTGAGTTCACCTTCAAGATCAAGAAGGCTAAGTTCCACAACGGTGACGACGTTACCTCCAAGTCCTTCAAGCTCGGTTGGGAGCGTCTGGTCAACACCAAGTCGGCCATCGCCACCGAGTATGGTCCTTCCGAGGTCTCCTATCACCTTTCCATGGTTGAGGGCTATGACGATCTGCTTGCCGGCAACGCTACCGAGCTCAGCGGTGTTACTTGCCCCGACGATGAGACCCTCGTCGTCAAGCTGTCTTCCGCTTACGCCGACTTCCCCTTCGTCGCCTCTCACCCGGCTCTGTCCCCGGTTCCCGAGTGCGCCGAGTCCGATGTCAAGAGCTTCTACCTTGCCCCGGTCGGTAACGGCCCGTTCATGATGGACGGTAAGTGGGAGGATGGCCAGGAGATCAACCTCAAGAAGTTCGACGATTACTATGGCGACAAGGCCAAGATCGATGGCATCCACTTCCAGGTCATCAAGGACATGGAGACCGCTTACAAGGAGTTCCAGGCCGGTAACCTCGATGTCTGCGACGTTCCCGTTGCTCAGATCGATGCCGCCAAGAAGGACCGTGGCGAGTCCAAGGACGGTTACACCATGGGTGACGGCGAGCATATGCTGCTCGGTGCCGAGCCTTCCACGTACTATCTGACCTGCAACACCACGGCCGAGCCGTTCAATAACGCCGACCTGCGCAAGGGCATCTCCCTGGCCATCAACCGTGAGGCCATCTGCAAGACCATCTTCAAGGGTACCCGTACCCCCGCCGACGGTATTGTTCCTCCGGGAATCGCCGGCTACAAGGAGGGCGCATGGGAGTTCTGCGCCTATGACGTCGACAAGGCTAACGAGTACCTCGACAAGGTCGCTCCCGCTGGCGCTAACGGCGATCGTGGCATTAGCGTGACCCTTTCCTACAACCAGGACGGTGGTCACAAGGAGATCATGGAGTCCATCATCGGCGACCTCGCCAAGGTTGGCGTTACCGCTGTCTCCGATACCCCTGAGTGGTCTGCCCTGCTCGAGCAGTATCAGAACTTCAACTATCAGTTCGGCCGTCTGGGCTGGATCGCCGATTACCCGATCATGGACAACTTCCTGTACCCGCTGTTCCACTCCGACTCCCTCGGTGGCGACAACCGCTCCGGTTACAGCAACCCCGAGTTCGATGCCAAGGTCGACGAGGCCCGCACCACGGTTGATGACGAGGAGCGCATCGCCAAGATGCGGGAGGCCGACGCCATGGTCGCTGCTGACTGCCCGGTTATCCCGGTGATGTTCTACACGCACACCATCGCTGGCTCTGACCGCGTCAAGCATCTCTATGTTGATCCGCAGAAGCACGCCGATCTGGGTACCGCCGAGCTCGCCTAAGGGTTTTGCAGCTTCCGTGAGGGTCAAGTATTTACGTAGACCTCATGGGAAACATACAGTTCTCCCTAACCTGGGGTAAACTGGCTGATGGTAATTTTGGGATGCCGGTCTGGCGATCGGCATCCCATTTAGGTTAATCCCTAGATAGGGGAGTGGTATGGGTAAGTACATCGTTAAACGTGTGCTTCAGTTCATCCCGGTGTTTTTGGGCGTTACGCTGATTCTGTTCGCCCTCCAGAATATCGTGCCGGGAGATCCGATCAAGCTGATCGGTGGAGACAAGGCTCTGTCCCCCGAGGTGGAGCTTCAGCTTCGCGTTCGCTATCACCTGGTCCAGACGGACGAGGACGGCAACGCGATCCTTGACGAGAACGGCGACCCCGTTCAAACGTCGCTCGTGGACCGTTACTTGTATTACATGAACGGCCTGCTTCATGGCGATCTGGGCAATTCGTACCAGCGCAAGCTGCCGGTTACGGAAATCTTTGCCCAGAAGTATCCGTATACGGTCAAACTTGCCGCGTGCGCCATTGTGCTCGAGGCAATCATGGGTATCGGTGCGGGTATCATTTCGGCGGTAAAGCGTTATTCCTTCTGGGATATTTTGGTAACGCTCACCACGTCGATCCTCGTTGCTGTCCCGGCCTTCTGGCTCGGTATGTTGCTGCAGCTGTTCTTTGGCGTCATCCTCAAGGATGCCACGGGCGGTGCATTCTCCATGCCGATCTCGGGTGCCGGCGGTTCCAGCTCTCAGTATCAGGATTGGATGCACTATGTGCTTCCGACCATTACGCTGGCTTCGGTTTCGACCGCCTATGCTGCCCGCATTATGCGCTCGCAGCTGCTTGACGTCATGAACCAGGATTACATCCGTACGGCAAAGGCGAAGGGTCTCTCCAATCGCGCGATCATTATCAAGCATGCGCTTAAGAATGCACTCATCCCCGTCGTTACCTATATTGGTGTCGACTTCGGCGGCATGCTTTCGGGCGCCATCCTGACCGAGACGGTCTTTAACTGGCCCGGCATCGGCTTCGAGGTCTACCGCGCCATTAGCATGCGCGACTGGCCCATCGTTATGGGCGGCGTTACGCTCATTGTTGTCGTCGTTATGGTGATCAACCTGCTCGTCGACATTAGCTATGCATTCCTCGACCCGCGCATCCGCCTTGGCGGTCCGTCGGATAAGGCCTAAGGGAGGTACGTCTCATGCAGGAAACTGATTCTCAGTCTCAGGAGCAGGCTACCGCCACCAAGGCCGCATCTGCTCCCGCCAAGTCCCGCACGCTGTGGGGCGACGCTTTTAAGCGTCTTCGTAAGAACAAGCTCGCCGTTATCGGTGTCTGCTGGATCATCATCGTTGTTGTGGTCGCCCTGACCGCCGATCTGTGGGCTAAGCCCTGGCTCGGCTCTCCTACGGCTTCCGACTCGACCACCATGGCCGAGACGTCGCTGCTGGCTCCGTGTGCCGAGCACCCGTTTGGCACCGACTCTCTTGGTCGTGACATTCTCGTCCGTGTTATCTACGGTGCACGCGTTTCGCTGTCCGTCGGCATTATGGCCACCGCCATCTCCACGGTGATCGGTTTGGTCATGGGTGCTCTGGCCGGTTTTTACGGCGGAATCTGGGATACGATCATCATGCGCTGTGCGGATATCTTCCTAGCGTTCCCGTACGTGCTGTTCGTTGTTGCCATGATTGCCGTTATCGGTCGTGGTCTTCAGAATGTCTTTATCGCCATCGGCATTCTCGGCTGGCCTTCGATTGCGCGCGTCTTCCGATCCGCGATCCTGACGGTCAAAGAGAACGACTATGTTGACGCCGCTCGCGCTATGGGTGCATCCGATGCGCGTATCGTTATGCGCCATATCTTCCCGAACTCCGTTGCTTCTATCGTGGTCTATGCGACCATGAACATTGGTGGCGCTATTCTGACCGAGTCTGCCCTGTCCTTCCTCGGCATGGGCGTTATCCCGCCTACGCCTTCGTGGGGCTCCATGATTCAGGACGGTCAGCAGTATCTTCTGACTGCTCCCTGGATGATGATCATGCCCGGTCTGGCAATTCTCTCGACGGTGCTCGCCTTCACCCTGCTGGGTGACGGTCTGCGCGACGCCCTCGACGTCAAGATGAAGGACGCATAAGGATGAAGAAGAACAAGAACTATGTGGACCTGAAGGACCAGCCGGTTCCCGAGGGCCAGCATCTGCTCGAGGTCGATGACCTTAAGATGTATTTCCATACCGAAGATGGTGTCGTTCGCGCTGTCGACGGTGTGTCCTACACACTCGATCGCGGCGAGACCCTGGGTGTCGTCGGTGAGTCCGGCTCCGGTAAGTCCGTGACCGCCATGACCATCATGGGTCTTATCTCGATGCCTCCGGGAAAGATTGAGGGCGGCGACGTTCGCTATCGCGGTCGTTCTATCCTCGAGATGACCGAGGAAGAGATGCAGCACATTCGCGGTAACGATATCGCGATGGTATTGCAAGATCCACGTTACGCGCTTAATCCAGTAAAGACAGTAAAAGCGCAACTGGAAGAGGCGCTTACGCTCCATCAACGTCTGAACCGCCGCGAGAAAGAAGAGAAAATAAACACCGCAATTCAGGCTGTCGGCCTCAATACGCGAGTACTGCAAAGCTATCCTCGTGAACTTTCTGGCGGCATGGGGCAGCGAGTGATGATTGCAATTGCGCTCATCAACGATCCCCGGGTATTGATTGCCGATGAGCCAACATCAGCACTGGATGTGCGCCTGCGTAATCAGATTCTGGAACTGCTGGTTACCCAGTGTGAACAACGTCAGATGGCAATGTTGCTGATCAGTCACGACCTGCCATTAGTTGCCCAATTTTGCCATCGGGTGCTGGTGATGTATCAGGGAAATAAGGTGGATGAAATGCACGCTGCTGCGCTACCTACAGCAACGCATCCTTACACGCGCACACTGTGGACTTGCCGCCCAAATGCACAAACTTACGGGCAGATGCTGCCGACGCTGGACAGGACGGCAATGACGCCGGAGAAATACCATGACGATTGTTGAAATTAATCACTTACAGGTGACTTTTGCTGAGAAAACCGCAGTTTCTGCCGCCAGTTTTTCGGTTAATGCCGGAGAGACATTTAGTTTAATTGGCGAATCAGGCTGCGGAAAATCCACGATTTTGCGCGTAATTGCTGGATTACAGCGCGACTGGCACGGTCAGGTGTCACTGTTTGGGCACACCATCAAACCAGGAATGCGTTTTCAGGGCGATCTCCGCCGCAATGTGCAAATGGTGTTTCAGGATCCCTATGCCTCGTTGCATCCCAATCATACTCTGTGGCGAACGCTGGCTGAACCACTCAAAATTCGTGGCGAAAGAGAAATAGAAAAACGCGTCCAGACTGCACTGGAACAGGTTGCCTTTCGACGCCGCTCGTCGCTACCCACACCAGCTTTCCGGTGGTCAACGGCAACGTGTGGTTATTGCTCGCGCCCTGTTGTTACGACCACAACTTCTTCTGCTGGATGAACCCACCTCGGCGTTGGATATGTCGGTACAAGCGGAAATCCTTAATTTGTTGAATCAACTTAAGCTGGAACACCAAATGACATATCTGCTGGTCAGTCACGATGCCGATGTCATCGCGCATATGTCTGATCGAGCGGCATTGATGTCCGAGGGAAAAATTCAGCGATTTTTTGATCGCGACGCCATGGAAAAGGGGGAACATCGGATGGATTAAAAAACCTGACATTGCATTAATTCATTCTGCTTTCAGGTCTTTTTACAGTTGTTTTTTTGTCCACCCGAACACTTTATACTGTCTCTCCCCTACCAAACTTCATTATCAAAATGAAAAAAATTATCGCATTGATGTTGTTTTTGACATTCTTTGCCCACGCGAACGACTCCGAGCCTGGCAGCCAGTATTTAAAGGCAGCAGAGGCCGGGGACCGACGCGCACAATATTTTCTTGCCGACAGCTGGTTTAGCTCCGGCGATTTGAGCAAAGCCGAATATTGGGCACAGAAAGCCGCCGACAGCGGTGATGCTGATGCCTGCGCGCTGCTGGCGCAGATCAAAATCACCAATCCGGTCAGTCTGGACTATCCACAAGCAAAAGTTCTTGCAGAGAAAGCGGCGCAAGCGGGCAGTAAAGAAGGTGAAGTAACGCTGGCGCATATTCTGGTAAATACGCAAGCGGGTAAACCGGATTATCCAAAGGCGATTTCGCTGTTAGAAAACGCCTCGGAAGATCTGGAGAACGACTCTGCCGTCGATGCCCAAATGCTGCTTGGTTTGATTTACGCCAACGGCGTGGGCATTAAGGCCGACGATGACAAGGCAACCTGGTATTTCAAACGCAGCTCTGCGATTTCCCGAACCGGTTATTCCGAGTACTGGGCGGGAATGATGTTCTTAAACGGTGAAGAAGGTTTTATCGAGAAGAACAAGCAAAAGGCGCTGCACTGGCTGAACCTGAGCTGTATGGAAGGGTTTGATACCGGGTGTGAAGAGTTTGAAAAATTAACTAACGGTTAAGGTAGGCGCAGCAAACGTCGCATCAGGCATTGATGTCGGATGCGGCGTAAACGCCTTATCCGACCTACAAAATCACGCTAAATCAGGCTATTGCGCTGTCTGGCGTAGGCCTGATAAGACGCGTTAAGCGTCGCATCAGGCGTTGATGTCGGATGCGGCGTAAACGCCTTATCCGACCTACAAAAATCACGCTACATCAGGCTATTACTCAGTCAGGCATCCACACATTGCCGGGTGGATATCCCCGGCAATCTTCAATTATTGATCCGCAGTTTTATCAAATTTGCCCAGCACTTCGCGCTCATAAGCCAGCGCTTTCTTACGGTCAAATTTGTGTTCCCACTTGGCAATCACCAGCACCGCCAGCGCATTACCCACCACGTTCAGCGCAGTACGCGCCATGTCGAGGATACGGTCAACACCGGCAATAAACGCCAGACCTTCCAGCGGAATACCTACGCTACCCAGCGTTGCCAGCAGCACCACAAACGACACGCCCGGCACGCCAGCAATCCCTTTCGAGGTCACCATCAGCGTCAGCACCAGAATGATTTCCTGCCAGATGGACAGGTCAATGCCATACAGCTGAGCGATGAAAATAGCGGCAATACTTTGATACAGCGTCGAACCATCAAGGTTAAAAGAGTAACCGGTCGGCACCACGAAACTGGTGATCGACGCCGGTGCACCGTAGGCTTCCATCTTCTCAATAATTCGCGGCAGCACGCTTTCAGAACTGGCAGTGGAGTACGCCAGAATCAGCTCATCTTTCAGAATACGAATCAGGATCCAGACGCTTAACCCACACAGGCGCGCCACAATTCCCAGCACTACCAGCGCGAAGAACAGAATGGCGAAATGCACCAGCAGCACCAGTTTCGCCAGTGGCCACAGAGAAGAGAAACCAAAGTTAGCCACCGTCACCGCAATCAGCGCAAACACACCCACCGGCGCATAACGCATCACCATGTGAGTCACTTTAAACATGGTTTCAGAGATGGAGCGGAACACGGTCACCAGCGGTTCACGATGCGTCGCGGGCAGGGAGGAAAGCCCCAGACCAAACAGCACCGAGAAGAAGATGATCGGCAGCATTTCGCCTTTCGCCATCGACGCCACAATGTTCGTCGGCACCAGCGACAAAATCGTGCCCATAATGCCGTGGGAACTGCTTTGTACCGCTTCCGTAGTGCTCTGATATTTCGAGATATCGACGGTCGCCAGCTGCGACATATCCACCCCGGCACCGGGCTGGAAGACGTTCGCCAGAGTGATCCCCAAAATGATGGCGACGGTGGTGATCACCTCGAAGTAGATAATGGTTTTCGCGCCAATACGCCCGAGCTGTTTGGCATCACCAACACCCGCGATACCCACCACCAGCGTGGAGATCACAATCGGCACAACAATCATTTTGATCAGATGGATGAAGATATCACCCGCCGGAGAGAGCAAATTGACGACCAGCCAGTCGCGGCTGTCGCTATGGTAGTGCAGGTAGCTTCCCAGGAGAATGCCCAGCACCATAGCAAACAGAATCTGCCAGGCCAGGCTGAATTTTATATTTTTCATCAGAATAACTTCCTCAATGGAGCGCCGTTCCCCGTTCAGAAACGCGAGAACGTGACATACTGCCAGGGCATGAATTGTGTTGCGTTGGTTTGTAGATTTTTTTAACGCTTATGATCAGTATCATTTGCGCGGTATGTTGCGCAACCCTTTAACAACAGAGCTTTTCGCTGCATTAATGCATAATAACGCGAGTTTATGGCAGGATTAATGAATAACCATTTGTTATAGAAGGATTTTTATTTGTTTAATCTGCAATAATACTGATTAGTGATTATTTTTGATTATATGTTCATTCGATTATTTTTTATGCAGCTCAATAACATAATCTTCATCACCAGATGATTAATCCGATCTCCGCTGCAACAGTTTCGCCATATTAATCGACTCGACCAGCTGTGTCCGGTTGATCCGGGGTGAGTTGAGATCCATCACTTTTTGCCATAGTTCGATGGCTTGCGCGTAATTCGCCTGCATAAACGCATCGGAAGCCAGCAGCATCAGAGCGGTGATTTCGTTAGAGTCCAGCGCGAGGGCTTTGTCGATCATTGCGCGAGTCTGGGCGGTCATATGCTGGCTGGCCTGGTAATAAAGCACCGTCGCCAGCGCCGCATACAGTTCAGCGTTCTCACCACGTAGTTGCAACGCCTGACGGTACGCCAGCAGCGAATTGCTGTAATCGTTTTGCCACAGATAATACTCGCCCAGTAACGCCCACTGTTCGCTGTTTTGTGGATTAGCACGGATTTTATCCTGCAATGCCTGAAGCTGCGCTTCCGGGGTTTGCTGGCTGGCAAACTGATGCAGCGGATCGCGCTGACGCTGATACTCCGCACGTACCGCCTGCCATTTTGGACTTAACAGATAACTGCCGACACAGAGAAATACCATCAAAATCGTGAGTGTTGTCAGCATTTTCACCGGTATTTGGGGCTGTTTCATCGCTTCGCCCTCACTCGCCAGAGGATCAGTGCCATCAGCAGTAACAACACTACTGGCAGCGCCCACAACACCAGAGTCTGACCCGTTAACGGTGGGTTATAGCGAACAAAATCTCCGTAGCGTTCGGTCATCCAGCCAATGATTTCGACTTCACTTTTCCCCTCTTCCACCATGCTGTAAACCTGATGGCGCATACTGACTGCCACCGGCGCATTGGATTCCAGTAAGTTCTGATTCTGGCACTGCGGACAACGTAACTGGCTGGCAATATTTAACGCCTGTTCCTGTTGTTGCGGATTAGCGAATTGCCAGGTGTCTACAACCTGAGCGCGCGCAAAACAGGTAAATAACAGCAGTAGCGTGAGAAGTCCTTTATTCATCGCGCTTCCTCCCCCGCCATCCGCTTAACAATGCGCCCGCAATCATCAACAATCCTCCCCCCCAGATCCAGCGCACACCGCTTTGTACATACAAACGAAATGCGTAACGATCCGCTCCGGTTTTCTCTCCCATGACCGCATACCAGTCATGGATGCCGTTCCAGCGAATTGACGGTTCCATCATTTGCTGACGGCGTGCTTCATAAAAACGCCGCTCCGGCGTCAGTTCACCAATGCGTTGCTGATGGTCAAACAGTGCCACTATCGCTTTTTCGCTGGTGTAATTGCCTTTGGCTTGCAGATCGAGGCGCTCAAAACGGAAGGTGTATCCTGCCAGCGTCACCTGCTGACCCGGCTGTAAATTCAGGCTGATCTCCTGACGGCTGACGCTGGAGACCACGATCCCCGCGGCAAATAACAGCACGCCCGCATGCGCCAGCAGCGTCGGAAGCCGCGCGCGTTTGCCAGAGACAAACGTCGCCAGCACAATCACCACCAGCATCAACAGACCAAACGGTAACGTCGCGCGGTTAAAATACGGCGCGCCAACGGAGAGGCGTCCCCAGCCCAGCAGGCCGTAAATCATCGGATAAAGCGTTCCCACCAGCACGATCAGGAGCACTGCGCAAAACAGCAACAGCGTAGCGAGGATTAACATTTCCCGCGATAACCCCGAAAAACGCACCGCCGGGCCACCGTCCCGCGCTCGCCAGCCATACAGAGCCAGAGACGCAAGGCTAATCAGTGCAAACAGGCTGAACAACGGCACGGCGCGGACGTTATCCAGCGCGAACGCATGAACCGAAACCAGAATGCCAGAACGGACAATCAACGTGCCCAGCAGCGACAGCATCAGAGTAACTATCGTCAGCAACAGCGACCAGTGGCGGAAAATCCCCCGCTGGCGTGTCAGGGATAAACTGTGCAGCAGCGCTGTGGCAGAAAGCCAGGGTAGTAAAGAGGCGTTTTCCACCGGATCCCAGAACCACCAGCCGCCCCAGCCCAGTTCGCAATAGGCCCACCAGGAACCGAGGATGATCCCCGCTGTTAATGCGCTCCAGCCAGGTAGTGCCCAACGCCAGCAAATTCGGGCGCAGGTACCATCAAACTCGCCGCGCAGTAAACTCGCCAGCGCCACGCTCGCCGCCACCATCAAACCGCCGTAGCCGAGATAAAGCAGCGGTGGATGAAAGATAAGACCGGGATGTTGCAGCATCGGATTGAGATCGCGGCCTTCGATTGCTGGTGGAAATATCCGCACGAAGGGATCGGACCACAGCACCACAAACAGTAGCAGTGCGGCGAGCATGAGAGATAAAACGGCTAGCGTCAGCGGAAATAGCGGATCGGTTTGCTGCCGATAATGCCAGGCAAACAGCGCGCTCCAGGCGGAAAGCAGCAGAACCCAAAGCAGCAGCGAACCTTCATGACCACCCCATACCGCCGCCAGTTTGAGTTCCCACGACAGCAGGCTGTAGCTATGTTGGGCGACATAAATGACCGAGAAATCGCTGATGAGAAAACAATACGTCAGTACGCCAAAGGCGAGCAGCAGGAGCGCGAACTGCGCCAGAATGCCGATGCAAGTGAGTCGCATCATGGCAGGCCAGCGCAACCGCACTCCCGCGAAGGCCGTCAACGGGATCAACACGTTGACCCCGAGACTTAACAACAACGCCAGAAAACCGACTTCAGGAAGGAATACGTCCAGAAACCACCTCTGTTCTGGCTTACGCCACCGTTAACTGCCCGGCGTAGAGAATGAAAAAGCGCAGCATCAACACGCCGACCAGGCTGGCCCCACACGCCGCCAGCACGGCAGGAATGCCGGAACTGCGATTGACCCACGGTTTGAGCAACATTGGCACAATCAGCCCCAGCCCGGCGACACCAAGCCAGAACCACCACGTCCAGAAACCGCCGCCCAATGCCGCCACCAGCGCACGCACTTTACCGTCATCGCCCAGCGCCAGACCGACAAAAAACGCCACCAGCAGGAAGATTTCACCCCATACCACGGGGATTTCCATACGGTGTACAAACTGCGCTTCCGTGGAATGCGGGTTACTGCGTTGGCGTATCGCCATGGCGATCAGCGCCACCGCCGCACCGGACGAGATGCCGGAGAAGAGGAACAGCACCGGCAGGATCGGGTTATTAAGGAACGGATACGATTTCAGCGCCGACAGCAGAAAGCCGGTATAAGCCCCCAACAACACCGCCAGCACCAGCATCAATGTTTCCAGTCCGCGATGAACGGGCGTCAGCAGGCTCAGAACCTTTTGCACGATCCCCAGCTTCGGCAACCAGCGTTGTTGCAGGGCAAGCAAATCATGTTCAAAGATTTTCGCCAGCCACAGCACCAGCACCACCATGTAAAGCTGAAACAGCATCACCCCCATCGACATCACCGAGGTAAAACTGTAGTGGAACATCAGCTTCCAGAAGGTCCACGGTCTTGTCAGGTGGAAGACGAGGATCAACAGACCGAGGATCACCGCGCCCGGCCCGACAATCAGCGTGGTGCGCAGCAACGTACTGTCTGCACCGCCTGCCTGCGGGTAGAAGCGACGTAACAGCACGGCCAGTGTCACCAGACCGGCAGAAATACCAATCAAAAACAGGTAGATGGCAATCGGCCAGTCCCACACCAGTGATTCAAAATGAAATGCGGAAGTCTGCGTCATTGGCTCACCTCCCCGTATTTAAACGGTACGCGGTACAGCTTCGGTTTGGTTCCCAGCGCCAGCTTGTAGCGGTAAGTGGGCTTCTGGCGCAGCAGTTGCGAAATCTCACTGTTGGGATCGTCCAGATTGCCAAACGTCAGCGCCTTCGTCGGGCAAGCTTCAACGCACGCGGGCAGCTTACCGGCCTGCAAATGGGTCTTACGGCAGAAATCGCATTTGTCCGCCGTCTTCGTGACCGGATGGATAAAGCGCACGCGGTACGGACAGGCGGCGATGCAGTACTGACAACCGACGCAGAGATCCGGATTAACATCGACAATCCCGCTGGCAGCGTCGCGAAAAGACGCACCGGTCGGGCAGACGTCAACGCACGGCGCATGATCGCAGTGCTGGCAAGACTTACGGAAGAAGCGATATTTCACATCAGGAAATTCGCCCTGCGGCTCGCTACGAATAATCGTCAGGCGCGAGACGCCTTCCGGCACCTTGTTCACTTTCCGACAAGCATCCATACAGGCGGTACAGCCGATGCATAACGACTCGTCATGCACCATGCCGTAACGCACCCCATTGATATTCAACGTTTTCGCCACCACGCGCCCTGCGGTGCCGCTGACGGCTGCCAGCACGCCGACGCCGGTGAGAAACTGGCGACGAGACCAGGTCATGGCTGCTCCTTAAGCAACGGAACAGACGCCGGGTTAAAGTTCGGATTGGTGCGCTGATCGCTGTGGCAATCGACGCAAATCTTAATCCGTCCTTTGTCACTTAACGTCTGCATCGTATCTTGCTGTGGATGCAGGGAATGGCAGCTGGCGCACGCCACTTTGGTTACGTGGACATCGTGTGGCCAGAACGCTTTTTGCAACTGTTCCGGCAGATGGCAGGACATACAGACGCTGTTCTGCTCTCCAACCTTGTACATCGGCTCGTTAAAGCGCATCACATCTTTCACCCCTTCGCGGTGTTGCGGTGATGGCTGGCCGTGACAGTTGGTGCAGGTGACCGGCAGTTTGTTATTCGGGTTGATAACGGAAGCATGTTTGCCATGCATACCTTCGGTATCTGGCTTATGACAGTCCAGACAGGCGGCATCCGGGTTACGCTGCTGGGTAACTTCGTAGCGATCACCAGATGCCTGCGCCGCAGGGGTAGCGGTAATTCCGTTCAGGCTCCACAACAGGCCCGACGCCAGCACCCCGGCAGTTAATAACGAACGTAATACGCTCATATTCACTCCATTGTGTTTTCCGCCCCTTGCGAGGCGGAACGGGGTTATTGGCTTAACAGACCGTTTTTACGTGCCTGCTCTTCCCACTGCGGGATCACCGTTTTGATGAAGTCCTGCTTCTCGGCCTTGATTTGCTCCATGTTCAGGCCAATGGCCTGCTGGGCTTTCTCTTTGGTCGAGATATCCGGGATCTGGATTTCATGGGTAATGCCTTTGGTCGCCAGCAGGCGCGCCAGTTTGGTGCGTGCATCCGCCGCTTTATCCATCGCCGTACCGAGCATCCTCAGACCTTCTTCCGGTGCGTGCATATGAATGCCGTGGGAAGCGATCGCCAGATCCCAACGCCACTGGGCATGACGGATATCGTCCTGAATCGGCTTCATTTCGGCTTCCGTTGCGCCTGCATCCAGCGCCGCTTTCGCTTCGAAGTGAGCGTGAACCAGTTGATCTTCAACCTTGATTTTCAGGTCGTTAATCGACTGCTTACGTTCCGCGACCACTTTTTGCAAGGCAGCTTTGTCCTGGGTATGGCAGTTCGCACAAGTCTGGGCGAAGTTATCAAACGGATTACCAATTTTATGGTCGGTGTAGAGTTTGCCTTCGGCGTTCTGCACTTTTGGCATATGGCAATCGATACAGGTCACGTTGTTTTTGCCGTGAATGCCCGCTGTCCAGGTTTCATATTCCGGGTGCTGCGCTTTCAGCATTGGCGTTTTCGACAGGGAGTTAGTCCAGTCAGAGAAGGCAATTTTGTCGTAATACTGCTCCATATTTTCGACTTTCATGCCGTCATCCCACGGGAATTTAACCGCTTTGTTTTTGCCGTCGAAGTAATACTCCACATGGCACTGACCGCAAACCATCGATTGCTGGTCGAAACGTCCGGCTTTCTCAAAAGGTTTACCAATGGCTTCCATCGCGCGAGCCGCATACGGACGGGAAAGGGTTAACTCCGGTTTGCCTTTGGCGAACTCTGGTGAGGCGGTGTTATGGCAATCGGCACAACCTAAGTTGTTGACGATTTCCGGGCCGCCGCGCGCCCATTTTCCGTGGAAGTAGCCATCTTCGCCGTCTTTCTGGATCAGACGCGCCACATCCGGGCTTTTACAACTCCAGCACGCCATCGGTAGCGGACCATCTTCAGCGTTTTTCGGCGCACCGGTACGCAGGGTTTCACGCACATCGGTCACAGCAAAGGCATGTCCACGCGGCTTGTTGTAATCGCGCGAGAAGGGATACCCCGCCCACAGGATCACCAGCCGTGGATCTTCCGCCAGGGCGTCAACACGCTCTGACTGTTCCGAGGTGGCTTTCCAGGAGAGATATTGATCGGGATGTTGCGGGGCAAAGGTTTCATTCTTCGCTTCCACAGTTACAGGTGTTGCGGGAGCAGCCGTTTGTTCAGCGTGAACAGAAGTGAAAAAGAAAAAAGGAATCAATAAGCTGAAGATACGGCGTGCGTTTATTTTTATCCTTGTCATAGGGCTTCATCCGAATTGCGCCATTGTTGCAATGGCGGTTTTTATTGTTTTTCACGACAGTAACCGCACCTACACTGTCATGACATTGCTCGCCCCTATGTGTAACAAATAACCACACTGTGAATGTTGTCTTTAATCAATTGTAAGTGCATGTAAAATACCACTTTAGAGTTAGTCAGTATCTTCCTCTTTTTCAACAGCATGCATAACTGCATGTTCCTCAAAGAATTAATCAACTTTTGTTGCTGACCTTCAAAAATTACCCTGCCGTTTATTTGCACAATTCTACTTTTGCGTGATCTGTCGCCCAAATACTAAACAAAACTGCCAATACCCCTACATTTAACGCTTATGCCACATATTATTAACATCCTACAAGGAGAACAAAAGCATGAGTCAAATTCACAAACACACCATTCCTGCCAACATCGCAGACCGTTGCCTGATAAACCCTCAGCAGTACGAGGCGATGTATCAACAATCTATTGACGCACCAGATACCTTCTGGGGCGAACAGGGAAAAATTCTTGACTGGATCAAACCTTACCAGAAGGTGAAAAACACCTCCTTTGCCCCCGGTAATGTGTCCATTAAATGGTACGAGGACGGCACGCTGAATCTGGCGGCAAACTGCCTTGACCGCCATCTGCAAGAAAACGGCGATCGTACCGCCATCATCTGGGAAGGCGACGACGCCAGCCAGAGCAAACATATCAGCTATAAAGAGCTGCACCGCGACGTCTGCCGCTTCGCCAATACCCTGCTCGAGCTGGGCATTAAAAAAGGTGATGTGGTGGCGATTTATATGCCGATGGTGCCGGAAGCCGCGGTCGCGATGCTGGCCTGCGCCCGCATTGGCGCGGTGCATTCGGTGATTTTCGGCGGCTTCTCGCCGGAAGCCGTTGCCGGACGCATTATCGACTCCAGTTCACGACTGGTGATCACTTCCGACGAAGGTGTGCGTGCCGGGCGCAGTATTCCGCTGAAGAAAAACGTTGATGACGCGCTGAAAAACCCGAACGTCACCAGCGTAGAGCATGTGGTGGTACTGAAGCGTACTGGCGGGAAAATTGACTGGCAGGAAGGGCGCGACCTGTGGTGGCACGACCTGGTTGAGCAAGCCAGCGATCAGCACCAGGCGGAAGAGATGAACGCCGAAGATCCGCTGTTTATTCTCTACACCTCCGGTTCTACCGGTAAGCCAAAAGGTGTGCTGCATACTACCGGCGGTTATCTGGTGTACGCGGCGCTGACCTTTAAATATGTCTTTGATTATCATCCGGGCGACATCTACTGGTGCACCGCCGATGTGGGCTGGGTTACCGGACACAGTTATTTGCTGTATGGCCCGCTGGCCTGCGGCGCGACCACGCTGATGTTTGAAGGCGTACCGAACTGGCCGACGCCTGCCCGTATGGCGCAGGTGGTGGACAAGCATCAGGTCAATATTCTCTATACCGCGCCCACGGCGATTCGCGCGCTGATGGCGGAAGGCGATAAAGCGATCGAAGGCACCGACCGTTCGTCGCTGCGCATTCTCGGTTCCGTGGGCGAGCCAATTAACCCGGAAGCGTGGGAGTGGTACTGGAAGAAGATCGGCAACGAGAAATGCCCGGTGGTCGACACCTGGTGGCAGACCGAAACTGGCGGTTTCATGATCACACCACTGCCTGGCGCTACCGAGCTGAAAGCCGGTTCGGCAACACGTCCGTTCTTCGGCGTGCAACCGGCGCTGGTCGATAACGAAGGTAACCCGCTGAAGGGGGCCACCGAAGGCAGTCTGGTGATCACCGACTCCTGGCCGGGTCAGGCGCGTACGCTGTTTGGCGATCACGAACGTTTTGAGCAGACCTACTTCTCCACCTTCAAAAATATGTATTTCAGCGGCGACGGCGCGCGTCGTGATGAAGATGGCTATTACTGGATCACCGGGCGCGTGGACGACGTGCTGAACGTCTCGGGTCACCGTCTGGGAACGGCGGAGATTGAGTCGGCGCTGGTGGCGCATCCGAAAATCGCCGAAGCCGCTGTCGTCGGTATTCCGCACAATATTAAAGGTCAGGCGATCTACGCCTACGTCACGCTTAATCACGGGGAGGAACCGTCACCAGAACTGTACGCAGAAGTCCGCAACTGGGTGCGTAAAGAGATTGGCCCGCTGGCGACGCCAGACGTGCTGCACTGGACCGACTCCCTGCCTAAAACCCGCTCCGGCAAAATTATGCGCCGTATTCTGCGCAAAATTGCGGCGGGCGATACCAGCAACCTGGGCGATACCTCGACGCTTGCCGATCCTGGCGTAGTCGAGAAGCTGCTTGAAGAGAAGCAGGCTATCGCGATGCCATCGTAACCCACAATTGCCGGATGCGAGTCGGTAACGGTTTGTAGGCCTGATAAGACGCGACAGCGTCGCATCAGGCATTGATTGCCGGATGCGGCGCGAGCGCCTTATCCGGCCTACGGGTCGTGCATCCGACAACACCGAATTTACAGGAACACAGAACATGCAAAACATTACTCAGTCCTGGTTTGTCCAGGGAATGATCAAAGCCACCACCGATGCCTGGCTGAAAGGCTGGGACGAGCGCAACGGCGGCAACCTGACGCTGCGCCTGGATGACGCCGATATCGCACCATATCACGACAATTTTCACCAACAACCGCGCTATATCCCGCTCAGCCAGCCCATGCCTTTACTGGCAAATACACCGTTTATTGTCACCGGCTCCGGCAAATTCTTCCGTAACGTCCAGCTTGATCCTGCGGCTAACTTAGGCATCGTAAAAGTCGACAGCGACGGCGCGGGCTACCACATTCTTTGGGGGTTAACCAACGAAGCCGTTCCCACTTCTGAACTTCCGGCTCACTTTCTCTCCCACTGCGAGCGCATTAAAGCCACCAACGGTAAAGATCGGGTGATCATGCACTGCCACGCCACCAACCTGATCGCCCTCACCTATGTACTTGAAAACGACACCGCGGTCTTCACTCGCCAACTGTGGGAAGGCAGCACCGAGTGTCTGGTGGTATTCCCGGATGGCGTTGGCATTTTGCCGTGGATGGTGCCCGGCACGGACGAAATCGGCCAGGCGACCGCACAAGAGATGCAAAAACATTCGCTGGTGTTGTGGCCCTTCCACGGCGTCTTCGGCAGCGGACCGACGCTGGATGAAACCTTCGGTTTAATCGACACCGCAGAAAAATCAGCACAAGTATTAGTGAAGGTTTATTCGATGGGCGGCATGAAACAGACCATCAGCCGTGAAGAGTTGATAGCGCTCGGCCAGCGTTTCGGCGTTACACCACTCGCCAGTGCGCTGGCGCTGTAAGGAGCAAACATGATCCGCAAAGCCTTTGTCATGCAGGTAAACCCCGACGCCCACGAAGAGTATCAGCGTCGGCATAATCCCATCTGGCCAGAACTGGAAGCAGTGCTGAAATCTCACGGTGCGCATAACTACGCCATCTATCTCGACAAAGCGCGTAATCTGCTATTTGCCACGATAGAGATTGAATCTGAAGAGCGGTGGAATGCGGTTGCCAGTACAGATGTTTGCCAACGTTGGTGGAAATATATGACCGACGTTATGCCCGCTAATGCGGATAACAGCCCAGTCAGTAGCGAACTGCAAGAAGTGTTTTACCTGCCTTAATGAGTTGCGGTGCCGGAAAATATCCAGCACCGCCCTTTCATCAGAAGAAGTATTTAAAGCGAACGCGTGCGCCGTAACGGTCATCAGTATCATCACCGTGTTTTTTATCACCGTCGCTATCCAGAATGGAGTAATACGTCCCGAGGTAAATATTAAAGTTCTCCATATCCATCACATTAGCGAACTGATAAGACGCATGAATGGTGTGAATGTTGTATGTTCCTTCATCATCAATCCAGCAATCGTTATCACAAACCACGCCACTAAATTCATCAATCTTATTATGTGCGTAGATATAACCCAGCTCGAAACGTTTCCACAGCGCGTTAATCCCGGCAGTGAAATCTTTCTCATTATTAGCATCTAAATAGGCGGTATTAAGATTAACCACGATGCCATTTTCCGGATCGGTTTTCAGGCCATTCCAGGTCATGCTCATGCCATAACCGGTACGATCGGACTGATCGACAAAATTACCCTTGCTATCGGTATAACCATAAGCATTATTTACCACGTTCGCTTCCATCGCTGCGGAAACGGTGAATTCTTCCGTCGGCGACCAGGCAATTACCGGACGCAGATAAGCAACATTTTTCTGCTGTTCCATATCGCGTCCATGATAATTACCGTCGTTATATAAAGATGTTCCGTCTTCCAGTAACGTGTTTAATTCAAAATACCAGTTATCGAGTTGTTTACTGACGAGGAAATTACCGCCAGCGTTAGAACGCCCGCGGCCCTCTTTCATCATATAGATATAACCGCTGCCATCGTCATAAAGATCGTTCGCAGTATTACCGGAATGTTCAACAAAGGTATCCTGATTCAGCGGGAACATATCGTAGGCTTCAAAACGGCCTACTTTGACCTTCCAGTCGTTTTCTTTGCCAAAGAAGAAAACCGCATCATCGATATTTACTGAACCGTGCATATCCCCCAGCGGTTGTGCGGAGAACCCGGCGAAATAGCCATTATCCAGTTTTCGCATACCATCAAAACCTAACAGAATACGACCATTGAGATTCCACTGTTCATTAGTGGGATCGCTATTCACATCAGCGTTGGTCATTGCCAGCAGGCCATGATTACTTTCCGCATCCATATTAAATTCTACGTCACCGTAGATTTTTAAATCGCCATACCCTGAAAGCAGGAGATTAGGCGGGGTGGCGTTTTTCTTCTCTGACTCCGTCGTTGATTGACCGTTTACCGGCGTGTTGCCCTGTGCGGTTTTAATTTCGCGGATCTCGGCGGCTTGTTGTGTCTGAAGCTGTTTAACCTGCCCCTCTGCTTTTGCTGCCCGCATTTCTGCCGCTTCCAGGCGTTCTTCCAGCAATGCCATGCGTTGTTCCAGCGTTAAATGCTGTGTTTTTGCCATACCGGTACTACATGCCAATAATAAACCGATGGCTAAAGATAATGTCGATTTTTTCATTATTTACGTTCCCTGAAATAAAAGAGACCCTACGCTTTCCAAAAGGAATACGTATATAGAGAAATATAAGGTGTGCACTTTCGAATTTTCAATCCAACTTCAGCAGGCCGATGGATAGTATCCCGCTGCATAATATGAGTAAATCCGCTGATTTCCTGGAACGTGAGGAATATAACAATAGTGCCGTTTTTAACTAAATATCGTAAAAAATATTAGATATGATTCACGCTGACTCATAAGCCATAAAAATAAATAACGTTATGGCAAGATATCCTGGGAATTTAAACATTCACAAAATCATTAAATAATGATACTTTATTCACAAAATTTATCCTTCACTCTGCTTTATATTGTCACGACTTCGTGACATATCCGCGCTCATCACAAACCCGCCCCGCGATTACAATTAACTGAAATATTTTTCATGGAATCTGATAATGGCAGCACTTACTGCAAGCTGTATTGACCTGAATATTCAGGGCAATGGCACTTATTCCGTTCTGAAGCAGTTGGCGACAATGGCGTTACAAAACGGTTTTATCACCGACTCACACCAGTTCCTGCAAACGTTACTACTGCGCGAAAAAATGCACTCCACCGGTTTTGGTTCCGGCATAGCCGTACCGCACGGTAAAAGCGCCTGCGTTAAACAACCATTCGTGTTGTTCGCACGTAAAACACAAGCCATTGACTGGCAAGCCAGCGATGGCGAAGACGTCAATTGCTGGATCTGCCTCGGCGTACCGCAAAGCGGCGAAGAGGATCAGGTCAAAATCATCGGCACACTGTGTCGCAAAATTATCCATCAGGATTTTATCCACCAACTGCGACAAGGCGACACCAACCAGGTGCTTGCTTTGTTAAATCAAACCCTCAGCTCATAAGGACGTAGCGATGGAGTCATCCTTACGTATTGTCGCGATCACCAACTGCCCTGCCGGGATCGCTCACACCTACATGGTGGCGGAAGCCCTGGAACAGAAAGCCCGTTCTCTCGGCTATACCATTAAAGTGGAAACTCAAGGATCAAGCGGCGTTGAAAACCGCTTATCCAGCGAAGAGATTGCCGCTGCCGATTACGTCATTCTCGCTACCGGGCGTGGCCTGAGCGGTGATGATCGCGCGCGGTTTGCCGGGAAGAAGGTTTATGAGATTGCCATCTCCCAGGCGTTGAAAAATATCGACCAGATTTTCAGTGAATTACCGACAAACTCGCAGCTTTTTGCCGCAGATAGCGGCGTAAAGCTCGGCAAACAGGAAGTACAAAGCGGCAGCGTGATGAGCCACCTGATGGCGGGCGTCTCTGCGGCACTGCCGTTTGTCATCGGCGGCGGTATTCTGGTGGCGCTTGCCAACATGTTGGTGCAGTTCGGTTTGCCGTATACCGATATGTCGAAAGGCGCGCCGTCGTTTACCTGGGTGGTTGAATCCATCGGTTATCTCGGCTTCACCTTTATGATACCCATCATGGGCGCTTATATTGCCTCGTCAATTGCCGATAAACCGGCTTTCGCTCCGGCGTTTCTGGTTTGCTACCTGGCGAACGACAAAGCGTTGCTCGGCACCCAGTCAGGCGCGGGTTTCCTCGGCGCGGTAGTGCTGGGGCTGGCGATTGGCTATTTCGTCTTCTGGTTCCGCAAAGTGCGCCTTGGCAAAGCATTACAACCGCTGCTCGGTTCAATGCTGATCCCGTTCGTTACTCTGCTGGTTTTCGGCGTGCTCACTTACTACGTTATCGGGCCGGTGATGTCCGACCTCATGGGCGGGCTGCTCCACTTCCTGAATACCATTCCTCCATCAATGAAGTTTGCGGCAGCGTTTCTGGTCGGTGCGATGCTGGCGTTCGATATGGGTGGCCCCATCAATAAAACCGCCTGGTTCTTCTGCTTCTCACTGCTGGAAAAACACATTTACGACTGGTACGCCATCGTCGGCGTTGTCGCGCTGATGCCGCCCGTCGCGGCGGGTCTTGCGACGTTCATTGCGCCCAAACTGTTTACCCGACAGGAAAAAGAGGCTGCCAGTAGCGCTATTGTGGTCGGTGCCACTGTCGCAACCGAACCGGCTATTCCTTACGCTCTGGCAGCGCCGTTGCCGATGATTACCGCCAATACGCTGGCAGGCGGCATTACCGGCGTGCTGGTGATCGCTTTCGGAATCAAACGTCTGGCGCCAGGTTTGGGTATCTTTGACCCGCTGATCGGCCTGATGTCGCCGGTGGGTTCGTTTTATCTGGTGCTGGCGATTGGTCTCGCGCTGAACATTTCATTCATTATCGTCCTGAAAGGATTATGGTTACGCCGCAAAGCCAAAGCCGCGCAACAGGAGCTTGCCCATGAACATTGAGTTACTGCAACAGTTGTGCGAAGCCAGCGCCGTTAGCGGCGATGAACAGGAAGTTCGCGACATTCTGATAAACACGCTGGAACCTTGCGTGAATGAAATCACCTTCGATGGTCTGGGCAGCTTTGTTGCCCGTAAGGGGAATAAAGGTCCAAAAGTTGCCGTTGTCGGGCATATGGATGAAGTCGGCTTTATGGTTACCCACATCGACGAGAGCGGTTTTCTGCGTTTTACCACCATTGGCGGCTGGTGGAATCAGTCGATGCTCAACCACCGGGTAACCATACGCACACACAAGGGAGTGAAAATCCCTGGTGTGATTGGTTCCGTCGCGCCTCATGCGTTAACGGAAAAGCAAAAGCAACAACCGCTGTCATTTGATGAGATGTTCATTGATATTGGCGCGAACAGTCGCGAAGAGGTGGAAAAGCGCGGCGTGGAAATTGGTAATTTTATTAGCCCGGAAGCCAATTTTGCCTGCTGGGGCGAAGATAAAGTGGTCGGCAAGGCGTTGGATAACCGCATCGGCTGCGCAATGATGGCTGAACTATTGCAGACGGTGAATAATCCCGAAATTACGCTGTATGGCGTTGGCAGTGTGGAAGAAGAAGTTGGGCTACGCGGGGCACAAACCTCGGCGGAACACATTAAACCGGATGTGGTGATCGTGCTGGATACTGCTGTCGCAGGTGATGTTCCGGGCATTGATAACATCCAATACCCGCTGAAACTGGGCGACGGGCCGGGGCTGATGCTGTTTGATAAACGCTACTTCCCCAACCAGAAACTGGTGGCGGCGTTAAAAAGCTGCGCCACGCAGAATGATTTACCGCTGCAATTTTCCACGATGAAAACCGGTGCGACGGATGGCGGGCGCTACAACGTGATGGGCGGCGGACGTCCGGTAGTCGCATTGTGTCTGCCAACCCGCTATTTGCATGCCAATAGCGGCATGATTTCAAAGACCGATTACGATGCTCTGTTAATACTGATACGGGATTTTCTGACGACCTTAACCGCGGAGAAGGTCAACGCGTTCAGCCAGTTCCGTCAGGTGAGCTAATGCTAAACGAACGTCAGTTAAAGATTGTCGATCTGCTGGAGCAACAGCCGCGCACGCCTGGCGAGCTGGCGCAACAGACTGGCGTTTCAGGCAGGACCATCCTGCGTGATATTGACTATCTCAACTTCACCCTTAACGGCAAAGCCCGCATTTTCGCCAGTGGCAGTGCGGGCTATCAGCTGGAAATCTTCGAGCGCCGCAGCTTTTTTCAGTTGCTGCAAAAGCACGATAACGACGATCGGCTGCTGGCGCTGTTATTACTGAATACTTTCACTCCCCGTGCGCAACTCGCCTCGGCGCTTAATTTGCCAGAAACGTGGGTAGCAGAGCGCCTGCCCCGCCTGAAACAGCGCTATGAACGCGGTTTTTGTCTCGCTAGTCGCCCTGGTTTGGGCCATTTCATTGATGAGACAGAAGAGAAACGCGTTATCTTGCTGGCGAACTTGCTGCGCAAAGATCCGTTTTTAATTCCGCTGGCGGGCATAACA
>ERZ773134.1027-NODE-1027-length-25405-cov-6.662998_pt1 | contig 25405 bp, 15 predicted proteins | sample MGYA00580856_ERZ773134 | MGnify/ENA primary metagenome ERZ773134 (study PRJEB29015, sample SAMEA2737823) | human gut metagenome | biome: human gut; feature: human-associated habitat; material: faeces | place: China | collected 2012 ... | reverse complement strand
CTACCGTGGCGTGGTACATCTGCCCCTCCTTGTCGGGGAGCTGTCCCGTGCCGAAGCCCGAAGCCTCGTTGACCATCACGGGCGGCTCCACTTCGAGGTAGCCGGCCGCCGTGTTGCAGTCGAGGAAATAGTTGATCAGCGCGCGCTGCAACCGTGCGCCCTTGCCCTTGTAGACGGGGAATCCCGCGCCGGTGAGCTTCACGCCCAGGTCGAAGTCGATGATGTCGTACTTGCGGGCCAGCTCCCAGTGGGGCAGCGGGTTTTCCGGAAGCGCGGTGTAGCTTTCCACGAGCTTGACGACGAGGTTGTCCTCGGCCGTCTTGCCTTCGGGGACGATCTCGGCGGGGAAGTTCGGCAGCGAGACGATGGCCGACTGCAACTCCTGCCGGGCGTCGGTCAGCTCGGCTTCGAGGCGCGAGGACTTCTCCTTGAGGTCCGCCACGAAGCGTTTGCGCTCCTCGGCCTCCTCGCGGCGGCCCTGGCCCATCAGTGCGCCGATCTCCTTGGCGGCCTTGTTCTGGGCGGCCAGCGTGTTGTCGAGTTCCAGCTGGAGGGCTTTGCGCCGGTCGTCGAAGCTGATGATCTTTTCGATGACAGGCGCGGCGTCCACGCCCTTCTTGGCCAGCTTGCGTGCGGCGGCCTCTTTGTCATCGCGGATTTGCTTTATCGTAAGCATAATATCGTGAGTTTTTTGTGTTTTCGCCTTACAACCTGCAAAATTAGTAAATTCGCGCCAAACTGTCACGCCGAGACGCCGTTTTTTGCGATTTTATGAAAAAACCGGACTTCCGCCCAAAGCGGAAATCCGGTTTTCGGTTGTGCGGGCTGCGGATCAGCGGGTGTGGAGCACGAGGTCCGTGCGCAGACGCTTGCCTTCGGCCGGGACTTTCGCTGCCGTGTTTCCGGAGGCTTTCGCCGGAACGGCGACGCGTTCGCCCGTCAGGTAGGTCGTGAAGCGCTGTCCGCCGGTCTCGATGCTTCCGGTCCGCGATTCCGCGGCGCGGGCCGCGGTCTGTGCGGACGCCTGCTGGAGGGGCTTCATCTTGAGGGACGAGTAGGTTTTCGAACCGGCGTACTGGCGCAGGTAGCTCGAACTCGACGCCTGCGGCGTGCTGAAGAGCAGGAACATGTAGCTGTTGACCTCTTCGGGTGAGTAGGGGCTTGAAGCCCAGTAGAGCGTGTCGCCGATGTAGCCGACGGCCATTCCGGCGTCGCCCCAGAAGATCGACAGTCCGTTCGAGAAGCCGAGCGTCGCATAGGCGCCGTTGTACATCCCCGCGTACTGGGGTTCGACGATCAGCATGTGCAGCTCCTTGTCGTAGTAGCCTTTCAGCTGGGGTGCGAAGTCGCGCATGTCGGTCATGCCGCTGATGAGCACGTCGCGGTCGTTGATGCGCGCGATGTCCATGCGGAAGGTCTTTTCGGACGACTGCGAATCGACGTCGACGGTCGCCGTGACGCCGAATGCGCCGATGAAGTCCTCCAGGGTCTTCGTCCGGTCGAAATCCTTGGCGAAGTAACCGAACGTCGACGCGCTCTTCGAAACGAAAGCCGTGTCGCCGAACGAGTTGTACATCAGCAGGGCGAGTGTGTACGTGCTGCCTTCGTCGAGCGGGCTGAACGACGTGCCGCGGCCTTCGGGGGAGTTGAGCTGCGCGATCATCTCCTCGGGAACGTCGTAGCCCCGGGATGCGGTCACCTCCTCCAGTGTCATGCCGAGCGCTTCGCACAGGTAGTCGGCGACGGCGGTTTTGACGCAGAGATATTTCATCGCCGCCACATTCGCGGTCTGCATCTGCCAGATGAGCGTGTTGTAGGGCGAGTAGTTGAGGTTGTTCTCCGGAGCGTAGAACTCGAATTCGAGCGATCGGGGAGCATATTCGTCGTTCGGGTCGTTCGTGAACCGCTGCGTGTAGAGCTTGCAGGGGTTCTCGATCGAGTCGTAGGCCAGCGCCACGGCGGTGTAGTTGCCCGAGGGAACGTTCCAGACCGAGGCGTCGTCCGCGAGGAGCGTCACCACGGGGGTCACGGCCTCCAGTTTGTCGTCGATCAGCTGCCGGCGCACCTCCTGCTGCCGTTCGGCGTCGGCGGTGATGTCTCCGGCGACGACCGCGGCCTTGTAGTACTTCGTGTATTCGTTGGGCGAGAAGTGGAGTTTCGGAGCCTTGAATCCGGTGCTCGTGGTCTCGATGCCCTCGAAAGCGATCTCCACGACGGGCGTGGTGTCGATGTCGGTGTCGAAGATCAGTTTCTCGGTCCCCTGGGCGAAATAGCCCGACGACACGTAGTAGATCAGGTAGAACGAGAAGGTGCTCTCGCCGTCGAACGTGCAGGGATAGCTGGCGTACGCCGAGTCGTTGCCGGTGTAAACGGCCATGTCGGCGACGTAGACGTACTCGTTGTAGTTCGAGTTGTAGTAGCCGATCGACTGCGCCGGCACGGTGCAGGTGTTGTCGTCGTGGAGGACGAACTTGAACGTCACGCCGCTGGCCCAGTCCTTCAGCCGGAAGATATTGGCTCCCACGGCTTTCTCGACCTCCAGGCCCGAATCGCGGCCCGAATAGTACCCGTTGTAGTGGTAGGTTGCCAGCTGGGGGATCTCTTCGCCCTCTCCGGTGGTGCGGTAGAGCGTCTCCCACTCCAGTTCGTAGGTGGCCGAAAGGGTCACCTTGTCGGAGTACTGCGCCACCTGCGCGGCGTTGTCGCCCGGACGCGCCTCCCGGCTGCTGATGTAGAGCGTGGTCTTGTAGTTCGAACCCATGACGAAGTTCGAAAGGTCGACCTCGACGGGAACCGTCACGGAGTGGCTGCCGTCGGGAATGGTCGCCTCGGCCGGAACCGAGAACAGCTCGTAGTCGTCGTCCTTGGTCGCCAGATAGACCTTGTAGGCGCCTTTGTTGCCCGGACGCGCGATTTCGACGTTGATCACGCCCTGCACGGCGTCCTGCGGAAACTCCTTCTGGATGGACGACTGGATGAAGTGGATGGCCTTCGCATCGTCCTTGTTGGGGGTGTATTGGTCGCCCTCCTGCGTCTGGCTGCAGGCCGCGGTGAAGAGCAGCAGTCCCGCACCCAGATATTTCGATATGTTTTTCATAGTGTACTTGATTTTCAACGGTTCAAAGGCTCGTTAGGGATTCTGGTCCTCCTCGTTGATGTTCGGATTGGCATCCAGTTCGGCTTTGGGAATGGTCAGCACCCAGTCGTAAGTGTCGGCTTTGGTGATGTTGACGTTCCGGCGGTTCATCATCGAAATGCACTCCTCGGAGAAGCCGTCGTCGGTCCGGCGGTCGATGCCCTGGCCCAGGCGGCGGACGTCGAACAGCCGGCCGTACTCACCCCACAGTTCAATGCGGCGGTGGGTGAGGATGTTTTCGAGGAACGATCCGGTCCAGGTCGTGGTCGTCGCGCCGAGCAGCGTGCCGCTGCGGTTGTTGGCGCTGTAACCCGGGTCGCGTTCGGCCATGACGGTGTTCATCAGTTCGCGTGCGCTCTTGAGGTCGTCCAGCCGCAGGGCCGCTTCGGCGGCTGTGAAGTACATCTCCTCGACGCGCATGTAGATGTAGTCGCCCAGGAAGGAGGCCACGTTGGCGAACGAGAATTTTTTGCTGACGTAGGGCGACTCCTTGTCCGAGGGGTCCCACCAGTCGCGGCGGATGTCTGTCGCACTGATGCGGTTGTAGAGCTGTTTGCTGATCAGCTTCGGCGCCGATTTGGCATAGGCGCCCTCCTTGTTGTCCATGTGGGTGAAGAACCCGGCGTAGCCGCCCGCCTGGTCGGCCACCTGAATGCCTGCGCCCCACATGACGTTCTGCTTGTCGAGCGAGTTCATGCCGCCCGTCAGGTCGCTCTTCGTGCCGACGGCGTAGCCGCCTTCGTCGATCACGCGCTTGGCCGCCTTGAATGCCCCGTCCCAGTCGCCTTCCGCCAGACAGGCGCGCGACTTGATGCCCAAGGCCACGTAGAGGTTGATGTGCGATTTGTTATTCTCGGCCAGCGTGGTTTCCCTGGCCTTTTCGAGCAGTTCGATGGCACGGTCGATGTCCTGGTCGATGCGGCCGTAGACCGTGCGCAGCGATTCGCGGGGCTGTCCGCCCGTGTCGATCGACGTGCCGGTGGTGTAAACCGGTACGCAGGGCTCGTTCCAGCGCGAAGCGCCCGTTAGGGAGTTGTAGGGGGCGCGGGAGAACCACGTCGCCAGGTTCAGGTAGCAGAGCGCCCGGATGGCGTAGGCCTGTCCTGCGACGTAGGCCACGTCGGCCTCCGTTCCGGCCATTTCCGGCTCGGCGTCGATGATGTAGTTTACATTGGCGATCCATTTGTAGTTGGCGTACCAGACGTCGTACGACCGGAAGGCCGACGAAGTGTAGTTGCTCTTGACGTTGTAGCAGTGGTCGCCCCAGAACCAGCCGTTGCCCTGCGACTGCATGATCAGGTCGTCGGCCATGCAGTCGAGCGCCAGGTTGTAGGCCGCGATGCCGAAGCACTGGTGGGTGTTTGCGGTCGTGGACCATCCGGCCGTCCACATCGAGCGGTAGACGCCGTTGACCGAAGTGATGGCCGTGGATGCCGATTTGAGCAGTTCCTTGCCCGAACCCGAGTCGGTCGGGGAGAAATCGAGCATCGAGTCGCTGCACGAGGGGGCTGATAAGCCGATCAGTGCGATGATAAGATATATTGCTTTTTTCATAGTTGTTTTCTCCCGTGGTTAAAAGTTCAGGTCGATACCGAATGCGATCACGCGCGACGGGGTGTAGCTGTAAGCCACCGATCCCGTGAAGTTATACTGCGGGTCCATGCCGTCCATGTGGTTGAACATGGCGATGTTGTCCAGCGTGGCGTAGATGCGCAGCGACTCGATGTCGATCTTCTTGAGCCAGCGCTTGGGAAGCGTGTAGCCGACGGTGATGTTCTTGATGGCGAAGTACGAGGCGTCGATCAGCGAGTTGCTGGCCGTGGCGTACGAGCCGCCCACTTCGAGCATCGGCACGTCGGTCTTGTCGCCCGGCTTCTGCCAGCGGCGTTTGGCGTTTTTGTGCCAGTTGTTGCCGGCGTACTGCACGTACATCGAGCCGTTGTAGAGTCCGTCGTAAACCCATCCGCCGATCGAATAGGTCGTCAGGAACGAGACGTCGATGTTCTTCAGGATCGTGAACGTCGAACCGATGCTGCCGAAGAGTTTCGGCTCGCGGCTTTCGTGGTAGTATTTGCTCAAGGTGGCCATCGCCACGTTGTCGGTGATGTACTCGTCGCAGCGCGTGTTCACCAGCGCCCCCTCGTCGTTGACCGTCTGGGTCCAGTAGGCGTAGTAGAGCTGCTTGCCCGTGGCGGGGTCCACGCCGGCCGTTTTCGGCAGGTAGAAGGTGTAGATCGGCCGCCCCACCTCGATGACGCGGATGCCCGACGTGATGACATCCTGGCCGCCCGTGAGCGAGAGCACCTTGTTGCGGTTGAACGAACCCATCAGCGTCGCGTCCCAGCGGAAGTCGCGCTTGTCGAGGATCGTTCCGCGCAGCGAGACCTCGAGCCCCTGGTTGCGCAGCGAGCCGACGTTGTCGTTGAAGCCCGTGAATCCGGTCGAGATCGGCAGCGGACTGTTGAGCAGCATGTCGCGCGTTTTGCGGTTGTAGTACTCGACCGAAACGCCCAGTCGGCCGCCGAACATCGTGGCTTCGATGCCGGCGTTGAGGTTGCCGTTCTTCTCCCAGGTCACCTTCCTGTTTTCGAGCTTGTCGACGAAGGCGCCCGCATCGGTGGCGTTGGGCCACGTGTAGTCGTAGAGACCCTGCCATGCGTAATAGGTTCCCAGGTTGTCGTTGCCCTGTACGCCGTATGAAACCTTCAGCGTGAGGTTGTCGAGCCACTGGCGGGTGTTCTCCATGAACTGCTCCTCGGAGATGCGCCACGAGGCGCCCACCGACCAGAAATGGCCCCAGCGGTCGCTGGGATGGAAGCGCGACGAACCGTCCGTTCGCCAGCTGGCGTCGATGTAGTAACGGCTCTTGAAGCCGTAGTTGATGCGCGCGAGGTAGGACTCCACGCCGTAGTTGTGCGAATAGCTGTTGTTGTCGGTGGTCGTCACGGCGGGTCCCAACTCGTCGATCCCGCCGACGATGCCGGTTTTTTCGCCGAGGGCGTAGTTGTACTTGTAGCGGTAGTACTCATGGCCGGCCAGCAGGTTGAGGGAGTGGTCGCCGAACGTGCGGTCGTAGGTCAGCAGCTGGTTGAACGTGTAGCTCAGCGTGCGGGTGTTGGTCTTGCTGAGGCGTCCGCCCTGCTGGGCCGCGTTGCCGTGCTCCTTGTCGTAGACCAGCGTGCGCTGGTAGTCGGTGTAGTCCGTACCGAAGTTCATCGTGAGTTTCAGTCCGTAGAGCCGGGCCTCCTCCCTGACCGTCCCGAAGGTGATGTAGCTGCGCGCCGAAAGCGAGTTGCGGGTGTAGTAGGCCTTGTTGTTGTAAAGTTCGGCCTTCGAGTTGAAGCCCTGGGCCGAGGGACGGTTGGCGTAGCCGTTGTCATCCTCCGATCCGTATTCGTATTGCAGCCGCCCGTCGGCGTCGCGCACGTTGTTGCCGGCCATGTCCTTCAGGTAGACGGGATAGACCGGGGCCATGAACTGCGCCGTGTACCAGACGTTCGACGTGCTTGCGTCCTCGAAACTCTGGTAGCTCGATTCGCTGTGGGCGAAGTTGGCGTTCATGCCGATCTTGAGCCAGCTCTTGGCCTGCGAATCGGCGCCCACGCGGCCCGTGTAGCGGGAGAAGTCGGTGTTCTGGAGAATGCCGTCTTCCATGTAGTATCCCAGCGATGCGACGTAGTTGGCGCGTTCCGAACCGCCGTTCACCGAGACGATGTGCTCGGTGCGTATGGCCGAATTGTCGCTGATTTCGTCCAGCCAGTTCTCGTTCCATGCAGCTTTGGCATCCGAACGGATCTTGCCCGTCGACTGGTCGATCAGCGTCTCCCACGTGTAGTTCTTGTACGGGTTGTAGTATTCGGGATTCTTCAGTCCTCCGATCTGCTGGCCGAGGTTGGCGGCGGCGTAGCGGCTCGCGCCCTCGAAATCCATGCCCGTGCCGTATTGGGCGCTGTTGCGCAGCGCTTCGTAGCTCATTTCGACGTAATCTTTCATGTCGACCAGGTCGTAGCGGGGGATGGCGCGCGAGGCGATTCCGACGTTGCCCTTGTACGAAATGCGGATTTTGTCCTTCTTGCCCTTCTTGGTCGTGATGACGATGACGCCGTTGGCTCCGCGGGCGCCGTAGAGCGCACCTGCCGATGCGTCCTTGAGCACGGTCATCGTCTCGATGTCCGCGGGGTTGATCGCGCTGAGCGACCCGTCGAAGGGGATGCCGTCGACCACGTATAGCGGTGTCGCCGAGGCGTTCACCGACCCGATGCCGCGGATGATGACCGATGCCGCCTCGCCCGGCTGGCCGCCGCCGGAGGCGACCTGCACGCCGGCTACGGTTCCTTCGAACGATTTGGTGACGTTGCCCACGACGCGCTTCTGGAGTTCGCCGCCCTTGACGACGGCGGCCGAACCGGTGAACGACTCCTTCTTGGCCGTACCGTAGGCCACGACCATCACGCCTTCGATCTCGGCGGTGTCCTCCCGGAGCGTGACGTCGATGCGGGTCTTGTTGCCGACAGGGATTTTCTCGGTCTTGTAGCCCAGGTAGGAGACGACGAGCGTGGCGTTGGCCGGGACGTTCGTCAGGGTGTAGTCTCCGTCGACGTTCGTCGTGATGCCCTGCGTAGTGCCCTCCACGAGAACGTTCGCGCCGATGATGGCTTCGCCGTTGGCTCCGGTGACTTTGCCGCTGACGGCGACGTTCTGCGCCCAGGAGGCCGTCGTCCATGCCAGCGACAGGATGCACCAGAGAATTGCTGCTATCTTGTTCATAGATGTACTCTTATTTGATGTTGTGCGTGTTGTGAATGATGGTCCAGAGGTCGCCTTCGGGTTTCGCTCCGGCGGGCAGCTGGACGCTCTCCATCGGGTAGATGAACTTCTCGGGGTTGGCGATGGGTTTCCCGGCGGGCGACCGGAGCGGTTCGTCCGTTCGGGTTGCGGCCTGCGCCTTCGCCCGGGCGGCGTCCGGAGCCGCGCTGGTGGTCGCCGAACCCCATTTGGTGACTTTGTCGCCGACCGTGTTGGTCGCCGTCGCCATGAAGACGTACGTGGTTTCGGGCGTTACGCCGCTCTCCCCGGTGAAGAGGATGGCAAAGCCGTTTCCGTTGATGTAGGGGAGGTACTCCTCCTTGAGGTCGTGTCCGAACTCTTCGATCACGGCCGGATAGTTGTCCGTGCTGACGTTCGCCAGGGCGCTCTGTTTGAAAATCGCGTAACGCACCGTTGCGATGTCGATGCCCTTCATGACGCCGGCCACGGTGTTGTGCGTCGGGCCGTAGTTGGCGTTGGTCGAGGCTGCGGCTGCGAACCACGCGGCTGCGGCCGTGCTGGTCTTCGTGGTGACGGAGTTGACGCAGACCGTTTCGGCGCCGCTCGACGAGGTGGCCAGCGTGAGCAGCGTGTAGGACGTGCCGGCGCTGACTCCTTCCGTAAGTCCGTTGTAACCGTCGGCGCTGTTTACCGTCGCCGAGAGCAGCGCGGGGTTGAACTGGACTCCGTAATTGGGGTCTTTCAGGAATGCGGCGATGGCCTGTCGGTCGTAGGGATCGGAGAAGACCTGATTGAAGAGCTTGGTCGTCAGCGTACGGTAACGGACGTCCGTCACGTCGTCTCCCTTCCAGTGGGTCCACACGGAGTTGGTCCAGCCGTAACCCGTCAGGGCGAGGTAGGCGTTGGTGATGTAGAACCGCTGCGTGAACCAGTCGCTGCCGCCGTAGTTCGGACCGGCGGAGTAGCCGTCGGCCGTGGTCTTGAACTGCGTGGAGGAGAGGTTCGAGGTGATGTTGCCCCGCAGGTCCATGCCGAAGGCGAAGATCACGTAGCTCAACTCGGGGGTGAGTCCCGTCATCTGGAGGCTCTGGGTTCCCGACTTGAGCATCGAGGCCATGGCCAGCTGGAGGCTGATGCCCTGCTTTTTGGCGTATTCGACGATATAGGTCTGGAAGGCGGTCATCAGCTCTTCGGGCGAATACTTGGCGAAGGTCGTGGCCGGGAGAATCTCATAATAGTAGGTTTCGTCGCTGGAGGCGTAGATGTCGAACGCCACGGCGTCGGAGATGATCGTCGTCGGGGCGATGACCAGCGGCGGAACGTCGGCGTCCGAGGTGACGAACGAGAGCTGTGCGGCTTCCGAGTTGGTGAAGCGCGTGGCGTCGGACGTCATGGCGCGCACCGAGAAGGAGTAGGTGCGGCCCTTGTCGAGTTTCGACAGGATGACCGTACGGTTTCGGGTGGTCGACACCTCCCCGCCGTCGACCGAGAACTCGTAGAGTTCCGCTTCGGGCACTTCGGTCCAGGAGATGACGGTTTTCGACGCATAGGCGCTGCCGAGCGTGATCTTCGGCTGGGGAAGCTGCTCCAGGTCGTCGGTCAGCACGTGGATGTAGGTGAAGGGGGATTCGGTGTATTCGGCCGGGTCCCGGGGGCAGGCCTTGACCGCCACGACATACTCTTTCTGCCGTTCCAGACTGTTGAATTCCAGCCGGCAGCCGGTCGTCGATGTCTCGCTCCCGCCGTCGAACGTGTAGACGTAGGACCCTGCGTCGTCGACGGCTTCCCAGCGGAGGGTGAATCCGGTGGTCGTCAGGTCGCTGACGATGATCTGCGGCTGTGCGACGGGCTGCAGGCCGGAGCCGGTCTCCGCCGCGTCGTCGTCCGACGAGCAGGCGCACAGTCCCGCGAGGGCCGCCGCCGCGAATGCCGCGTATTTATAAAAGGTTTTCATAGGTTTGATTCTCTTTTGCGTTAGTGAATGTGTCATTCGACGGTTACCTCGATCGGTTTGCGAATGGCCGCGCCGTCCGAGACGATGATCGTCGTCCGGCCTTTCTTGAGGCCGGTGAGCTTCATCACTCCGCCCCGAAGTTCGATCTTCACGAGGTCGGGAACGGAAACGGTGTACCCCAGGACATTGGTGGCGGTGAAGTGGTTGCTCAGGTCGATGCTGACGGTGTCACCCACGCCGACCCGCTGCGCCGGGATGCCGTCGATCTTGGCGATGTTCCGCAGCAGCTTGTAGGTGTCGAGGCTGCCGATGCCCATGTTGCCCAGATACTGCTGGTATTTGCCGGTGCAGTAGCGGTCGACGGACTGGGTGCTGCTCAACAGCGCCTGCCGGAGCATTTCGCCCGTAAGGCCCTTGCGTTTTTCAGCGCCGTAGTAATAGCTGACGGCCAGCGCGCAGGCTCCCGACACGTGGGGGCAGGCCATCGAGGTCCCCTGGCTGCCTTCGTAGCCCGAAGAGCCGTCGGCGGCCACGCTCGTGCTGTAAACGCCGCCGTAGGCGTTGCTCAGCATCTGGTCGCCGCCCGGGGCCGAGATCTGGACCCATGTGCCGTAGTTGGTGTAGTAGGCCGGGGCGCCCGTGAACGCGGTTGCGCCCACGCTGATCGCGTTGGCGTCGGCGGCGGGATAGCAGACCTCGCTCGAAGCGTCGTTGCCCGCGGCGAAGAGGACGATGCCGCCGGCCATCGGGCCTGTCTGGTTGCCGTTTTCGTCCAGTCCCGCATATTTGTTGAAGTACTCCATGGCACGCGAGAGCGCCGAGTAGGAACCGCGTGTCCAGTCGGTCACGGAGATGGTTCCGGCGGTGTATCCCCAGCTGTTCTGGCAGATCACGGCGCCGTTGTCGGCGGCGTACTTGATGGCGCGGATCTGTCCGGCCAGTCCGGCGCCCGACGATCCGGACTCCGACTTGCCGAGAATCTCGCACGACATGATCTTCACGCCGTCGCCCCTGCCCGAGCCGCCTGCGATGCCGCAGACGCCCACGCCGTTGTTGTTCACGGCGGCGATCGTGCCGGCGACGTGCGTGCCGTGCATCAGTTCGGCCGAGAAATCCAGTTCGCCGGTCTCTTTGGTGAAGTTGTAGCCGTAAATGTCGTCCACATAGCCGTTGCCGTCGTCGTCGATGCCCGGCGTGCCGTTCAGTTCGGCCTCGTTGACCCACATGTTGGCGGCCAGGTCTTCGTGGTCGTACTTGACGCCCTGGTCCACGACGGCGACGATCACGTCGGGATTGCCCGTCGAGAGCTGCCAGGCGGCGTATACGTTGGCGTCGGCGCTCAGCTGGCTCGTCTGCGCGAAGATGTTTCCCGTGTTGTTGTAGTGCCATTGCATCTGCTGCGAGCGTTCGCTCTCGTTGAACGGGAAGGGGACGTTGCGCACCTCGTCTGCGATGGCGCGGGTGACGCTCTGCGCCCCGGCGGCGGGAGATGCCGCGCGGCGGTGGTCCGAAGTTTCGGCGGCCAGCGAGTATTCGATGATTTCGATGTCCTTGCACGAGGAGAGCAGGCTGGCCATCTCGCTCGTCGGGACCGACGGGTCGTATTTGGCGTAATACCAGAGGTGCAGGCCTTCCCTGCGGGTGCGTTCTTCGAAACGCCCGCCGTCCGGGAAGAGCCGTTCGAAACGTACGGTGTTCACCGTGTTGAGGATGCGGTCGATCTCGTCGATGCCGCTGCCTTTCGAAACGCCCTGCGCGCGGCTCTTTTCCACGATGCCGGAGGCCTCGGTCTTCAGTTTGAGGATGATCTCGCCGCCGATGGCCGCCGGGGAGGCGTTGACGATGACGGGACCCGCGGTCTCTTCGCCGCCGCTCTGCGTGTCGTCCTTGGCGCACGATGCCGCCGCGAGGACGGTTGCCGCCAGGAGAAGCGATTTGAATGGATATTTCATAGACGATCAGTTTTTAGTGTTATTCCCGGATGCAGCGTATCTGTGCGGAACAGTCGTGCTCGCCGAGCCTGTAATTGCACCAGTTGGGGTTGAAGTTCACGAAGTAGGCCGATGACTTCGTCGCGTCGGGAGTAGCCTGGGCGGTCCAGTAGAATGCCATGCCGCCCGTGTAGTTGCAGATGCTCACCGAGATGTAGTCCGTGTAGTAGATGTTGCCGGCCATCGGGTAGTAGTCGCCGGTGTTTTTCCAGCGGCGCCCGCAGTCTTCGTAGGCGTTCCAGTCCCATTTGGCGCTGACGCCGGTTTCGTCGTAATCCGCCGCGGCGCCGCCGTTGGTGATCGAGTTGTTTCCGGCGGGAATGCCCCAAAGGTCGGGTCCCGGGACCTTGTAGCCCGGAGGGCAGGGGTCGAAAATGGTCTTCTCGGGACCCCACAGCCCCGGATGCGTGGCCTTCGGGTCTGTTCCCGTGCAGTACCAGTCGGCATGGCCGTTGTACGGCGATTGCAGGTAGGTCATCGGGTTCAGGATCGAATTGGGAATGTTGGCCGGCGGCGTGGCGAGCACGGCGGCCTGCGCGTTGTAGACCCATGTTCCCGTTCCGTCGCCGATCGCGGTGTTCGGTTCGTTGTAGGCCGGGACGTTGTTGCCGTCGGTATCCGCGTGGTAGGGCGATCGCGAAGGCGTGAAGGGGTCCTTGCGGCCCCACTCGTAGAACATGCCTCGGTTGCCCACGTCCATCGGGGTGTTGTTCAGCGCTCCGAGGTTGCGGTCCATGATCACGGCGGCGACTTTGCCTTCCGAGTCGATGTGGTCGTGCGCCGTGATTTCGTCGTTGCAGACCCAGATGTGCCAGCTCCAGACGATGTTGCCTTTGATGTCCTTCACGGCGATCACGGCGTTGCCCTCCGAACGCCCCGTCGAGAAGGTCACGTAGCCGCCCCGGTAGATCGGCGCGCCGTCGATGATTTCGCGCGACATGGTCTTGTCGCCGTCGTGGCGTGATTCCCAGAGCAGTTCGGCGAAGGCGCCGTCCTCGATGGCGAGTCCGTAGTTGGCGATGTAATCGCTGACTCCGTCGCCGCCGCCGTTGCCCTTGACCGATGCGTCGAATTTGTAGACGCCGCCGGTCCGGGCGATGTAGCAGTTGGCCGTGCCTTCGGCGCTCAGGTTGACGCTCCGTTCGGCGCGCTGTACGAGTGCGACCTCCTGCGAAACGGTCTCCCCGTTCTTCTCGGCGCTGACCGTGAGTTTGCCCGTCAGGGTTTCGGCTCCGGCGTTGATCAGGGTCTCGACCAGCAGGGCGTTGCCGTCCTGCCGGGCGACGGTGAACCAGTCGCCTTCGGCGGCGTAGTCCCAGCCGTCGGCGTTCGTCGCTACGGTGATCACGGCGTTGCCTCCGTCGGCGTCGAAGATCACTTTTTGGCTCGACACCTCCACGTAGGCCTTGCTTTCGCCCTCCTCCGGCCATATCCGGGTGGTTTCGGTGCAGGCTGCCAGCAGTGCGGCCGACAGCACTGCGATGCTGCATATTATCGTTTTTTTCATGTTCGGGATCGTTTTGTGTTCGTCTATTCCTTCCACGTGGTGGGGATCTTGTCGTAGTCCGAGAGTTTCGTACATCCCGCGAAACTGCTCTTGGCGGCGGTGATCGCGGTGAGTCCCGAGGCGGCGGCATTCTCCGCCGTGCGGTCGTACAGGTGGTATTTCACGCCGTCGACGACCGTGTAGGGCGATTCGCCTTCGAGCGACGCGCAGCCCTGGAAGGTCGAAGTCAGCGTCTTGAGCTTCACGGCTTCGTCGAACAGGCTCACCGGAACGCTCCTGAGCATCCCGCAATCGCGGAAGAGATTCGCGACGCTGGTCAGTTTGACGGGGCTGACCAGCATGTTCTTGCCGACCTCTTCGAGCGACGTACAGCCGTCGAAGACCGAATTGAACATGGTGGCCGAAGCGCAGTTGAACACCTCCGACCCGACGCGGACCAGTCCCGTGCAGTCGGCGAACAGACTGGTGTAGGTTGAGATCTGCGTGGTTTTCAGCAGCCCGTCGGGGATCTCCCGGAGTGACGTACAGTTGAGGAATGCCTTCTGGAAATTGAGCGACGTGCCGTTCAGTCCCGTGAAGGCGTCCGGCGCGATGCTTTCGATTCCCGAGCAGCCGGAGAACATCTCCGTCAGGGTCTTCGTCTTGGTGTTGGCTTCGAACAGGTGCGAGGGAACCGTCGTGAGGCGGGTGCAGTTCAGGAAGCACTGGGCCACGGTGGTCGCGTTGACGTTCTTGGCGAAGAGCCCTGCCGGAATCGTCTCCAGGGCGGAGCATTCGGAGAATGTGTTGTTGAAGGCCGTCGCCCCGGTCAGTCCGTCGAAGATTCCGGCGGGCACGCTCTTCAGCGCCGTGGCCCCTGCGAAGAGGCGGTCGCATTTGGCCGAGGCCGTGCTCTTCCCGAAGAGGAGACCGACCGATTCGAGGGCCGTGCAGTTCTCCAGGGCGTTGGAATAGGTCGTCACTTTCGGGTTGCCGGCGAACAGTCCGTCGGGCAGCGTCGTCAGTGCGGCGCAGTTCTGGAACACCTTGCCGAAGGTCGTGACGGAGGGATTGCGGCTGAACAGACCGGCGGGAACCGTTTTCAGTCCCGACGCCGCGAATACGCTGGTGGCGGTCGCCAGATTCGGCATCCCGGCGAAAATATCCTCCGGAACGCTTTCGAGCAGCGTGCAGTTTTCGAACAGGCTGCCGATGCTGGTGATCGCGGGTGCGCCGGCGAAAGCCTCCGCGGAAACGGTTTTCAGGTTGTCGCAGTCCTTGAACATCGAGGAGATATTCTTGCAGGCGGCGCAGCCGGAGATGATGTTGGCGCCGATCTCTTCAAGCCCCGTACAGCCTGCGAACAGGCCCGAGAACGAGGTGACTTTGGAAAGTCCGCCGAGGACGCCTTCGGGGATGCTTTTGAGCGAGGTGCAGCCTTTGAAGACATTGGTGAACGAGGTGACCGCCGTATTGGTGGCGAACAGCCCTGCGGGGAGCGTCGTGAGCGACGCGCAGCCGTTGAAGGCGTCGTTGAAGGCGGTGACCAGGGTAAAGCCGTCGAACAGCCCTGCGGGCACTTCGGTCAGCGAGGTGCAGTCCTTGAAGATGTTGTTGAAGGCGGTCTTCGTCACGGTCGTGAAGGCTCCGCTGCTTTTGAACAGCTCGGCCGGGACGCTTTGCAGTTCGCTGCATCCGGTGAAACAGCTCATAAAGGTCGTCACCTTGTCGCAGCCTGCGAACAGGTCGGCGGGAACGCTCTGGATGGCCGTTTTGCTGAATGCGCTCTGGAAATTGGTGACCTTGTGGTTGTTGGCGAACAAGCCGGCCGGGACGGATTTTAGGCTTGTTCCCGAGAAGAGCATGCGGAACGAGTCGACCTCGGGGTTGTTGGCGAACAGGCCGGCCGGGACGGATTCGAACGACTCGGTGTTGGCGAACAGCGAGTTGAAGGTCGTCACCTTCTTGTTGTTGGCGAAGAGTTTTTCGGGAACCGTCTTCAGTTTGCCGTTCGAGAAGATGATCGAACAGTCGGTCAGCTCCGTGTTGCGAGAGAAGAAATCCTCGTCGATCTGGGTGATCGCCGTGCCGGAGAAGAGCGAACCTACCGAGGTGATCTTCGTGCAGTTGTAAAGCAGGTCGGCGGGCACTTCGGCGACCATGTTGCAGTTCTGGAAGCAGTAGGCGAAGGTTTCCGCCTCGGTTGCATGGTCGAACAGCCCGTCGGGAACGGCTTCGAGGACGCGGCAGTCGGTGAATGCATAGTGGAAGGTGGTGACCTTGGCGAAGGCTTCGGTGTTGTCGGAGGGAATCCGTTTCAGCTCGCGGCAGTTCTGGAATGCGCGCGCCATCGAGGTCAGTCCCGTGCGGCCCCAGTTGTAAACCTCCCTGAACTGGTTGCCCAGTCCGTAGTCGGGGATGTCGTAGGAGTTGAGCGACGTCACGCTGCCCTTGACCGAGACGATGTAGTAGCCCGGGTCGGTGTAGGTGTGCGAGGGGTAGGCCGAGGTGACGTTCTCCTCGATGCTGCCGTCGCCCCAGTCGATGGTGGCGTCGATGGCCTTGTCGAACGGCAGATAGGTCTTCAGGCTCGACGAGGTGATGTCGATTCCGAGGATGAAGGCGTCGAGGTCCAGGCCGGTCTGGGAGACGGTGACGACCTGTTCGGTCTGGTTCTGTTTGCCGTCGCCGGCCGATACGGTGATGGTTGCGGTGCGGGACGATCCGCTCGAATTGGTCTCGGCGGTGATTGTAAGTCCCTGCTCGGTTTTCGTGGCGGAGAGCCAGTCGGAATTTTCGGAAAGCGTGTACTCCCAGTCGTAGTTGGATCTGATTCCCAACTCTTTTTTGTCGGATTCGGTGGGAGTGGGCGAGAGGGGAATGGTTTTTAGCGAAACGTTGACGTAGACGGCGCGGTCCTGCGTGACGCGGATCGTTTCAGAGACGGGATTTCCCCCCCCCTCGCCGGCAATCAGCACGAAGGTCGTTTCGCGGTCCTCGATCTCCTCGTTGGGGTCGAGCGTCATCGTGACTTTGTCGCCCTGCTGTTCGAGAAGCAGCCACGGGCAGTCTTTGGTTTCGAAGATCCAGTCTTCGTCGGTCGACTGCACTTCGAATTCGGCGGTCAGTTCGCCGACGGCGGGAATCTGGAAGTTGTTTTTCGATGCGGCGATTTCGAGCGTGCCGTACGCGTTCTGCGTGGCGGAGATGGTCGCGGTCTTGTCGCCGGCGGTAATGGTGATCGTAGCCTGCTGCTGCTCCTCGACCTTGTTGCCCTCGCAGTTCAGGACGAGCTGGTCGGCGACGTCGTCTTTCTCGATGGTCAGCCAGCCGGCGTTGACGGCGTCGTATTTCCACGTCGTGTTGGTCTGGATGTCCACGACGACCTCTCCGCCCAGGCTCTTGAAGCCGATCGAGGCGTTGCGTTCGTCTTCAGCGGCGAACCATGTGTTTTTCGACGAGATGCCCAGTTCGGCCGCAATGCCGGACGGTTCGTCGCCCGGGACGGGGTTGGTGTAGGTGATCGTCTCTTCGGAGCACCCCATCATGCCGAGCAGTAAAGCTGTCAGTGCATATAATTTTTTCATGTGTGCTGCGGTTTAATGTTTCGATACGGGAAAGGTGCTGCCCGAGGGTGCGATGCCGTCGGCGGCCCGGGTGACGGAGGTCGGGGCCGTGCCGGTGTCGGCCGGAATGTCCCAGTCCACGAGATACATCGTGCCGGTGGCGTAGTAGAGGTCGCCGAACGACAGCCACTGCTGCTCCTGGTATCCGATGATGCCCAGCGTGGTGTACGGCGATTCGAAACCGTTCAGGAGGATCGCCTTGCGGGTTTCGTCCGCGTCGTCGTTGTAGCCCTCTCCCAGCCTGCCGGTCAGCATGCCGTTGTGGAAACCTCCGCCCTGCATGTTGATCGAGTACAGGTAGTGGAAGCGGGAGACCGTCGGGGAAATCTCGCGGGTGTAGCAGAGCCTGCCCAGTTCGATCGACATGGTTTGGGTGTTTTTGTCATAGGTGGCTTCCACGACCGTGCCCGTCAGGAACAGGTTCTTGATGTAGAAACTCTTGCGGTACTCTTTCTCTTCGACGGTGCAGAACGTACCCGTGCCGCTCACGCCGATCGGTTCACGGCCGTAGTACCAGTTTTCCGCATGAAGTCCGTAATATCCCAGCATTTGGTAGTAGGGGTTTTCCTCGCGTGAGATTTGCGAAACGGTCACTTTGCAGGATTCCGTAGCGGAGCCTTTGGTCGCCCGGACGGTGAGCGTCGCATTGCGGTGGGCGTCGGGATTGCGCGGGGCGCCGACGCGTACCGTTCCGCTGACCGGGTCGCTTTCGACCGAAACCCAGTCGGCGTCGCTCGTGACGCTCCACTGGCCGTTGGAGACCACGGTGAAGAGAACGCTCTCACCTTCGGAATCCAGCGAAATTTCCTCCGAAGCGGTGGTGGACAGCAGGACCGTTTCCCACGAGAATGCCTGGTGAACGGCGATTTCCTGTTTGTCGCCGGCCGTTTCCACGGTGATTTTCGAGTTGCGGACATTGTCGGTCGTATTGCTTGCCGCGGAGATGGTCAGCAGGCCCTCTTCGGAGGCCAGCGTCACCCAATCGTCCGGACAGCTCACCTTCCAGTCGGAGGGCGTGGCTACCGCGACGGTGGTCGTTCCGCCTTTCTGGGCGAACGCGACACTACTTCGCGAGAGGACGATCACATCCGCGACCTCCTCTTTGTTCTTGTCGTCGCAGCCGCTTGAGGCGCAGAGGACGAGAACCGTCAATAGCGTAAAGCATCTTCTCATAAAAATTGGATTAGGAATAAAAAATGAATGGGTACGGTATCCCGTTTCCGGAGAACCGTATTTGCTGAAAATTGCATCGTGTGAAATTTTTGGACTTGTTTATTTGCGGCACAATATACGAAAATTTGCCCGAATGCTTTCTGGAAATCCTGAAAATATTGTTGTAAAAGTCTTTTCGTATTGTTTGTTTTTCGGTGTTATGCGTGTGTATAAGGTTGAGTTTTAATGATTTTGAAGAATGACAGCCGTTTTGCGGCTGCAACTGTTTTGTTTGTCGGATATTGTCATCGCAGGGATATTTCCGGTCCGGTGAAAAAGAAGTGTATTTGTTATATATTGACCATTTGGGGCGTAAGCTGTTGAATGATAATTGATAATGTCCGTCCCGGCGGCGGTTCCCGCGATTTTCCGTCCGCGACGTCCCGATATTGACCGCTTTTTGTTACTTTTGCAAAAAGAAAAAAATGAAACTCGTCGAACTGTTAGCTCCTGCCAAAGATTACGCTGCGGCCGCGGCCGCCGTGGACTACGGCGCCGATGCGGTCTATATCGGCGGCGCGCGGTTCGGCGCGCGGCAGGCCGCGGGGAACTCCGCGGAGGAGATCGCCCGGGTCGTGGAGTATGCCCACCGCTTCGGAGTGCGGGTCCACGCCACGCTCAACACGCTCGTGTGGGACGACGAACTGGAGGCCGCCGAACGGCAGGCCCGCAGCCTGATCGACGCGGGCGTCGATGCGCTGATCGTGCAGGACATGGCTCTGCGGCGGATGGACCTTCCGGTGGAGCTGCACGCCTCGACGCAGGTTTCGAACCGCACGCCCGAGGGGGCGCGGTTCTTGGGCGAGGCGGGGTTTGCGCGGGTGATTCTCGAACGCAACCTCACGCTGGAGGAGATCCGGGCCATCTGCGCCGCCACCGCGGCCGAGGTCGAATGCTTCGTCCACGGGGCGGTCTGCGTGGGGTACAGCGGCCGCTGTTTCCTCTCGCGGTCGATGTCCGCGCGCAGCGGCAATCGCGGGGCGTGCAGCCAGCCCTGCCGCTTGACGTGGGACCTCACCGACGGAAAGGGCCGTACCTGGATTGCCGGGAAGCATCTGCTGTCGGTGCGCGACATGAATCTTTCGCAACGCATTGGCGATCTGCTGGATGCGGGCGTCACTTCATTCAAGATAGAAGGTCGGCTCAAGGATCTCGCTTATATCCGGAACGTTGTGGCCCACTACCGCCGGGCGGTGGACGAGGCGCTGGCCCTGCGGCCGGGGCTGGTGCGGTCGTCCGTCGGCGAGAGCGTCCCGGATTTCACGCCCGATCCGTCGAAGAGTTTTACACGCGGGGAGTCCGACTATTTTCTGGACGGAAAGCGCGCCGGAGTGGCGTCGTTCGACACCCCGAAGGCTGTCGGCGAATGGGTGGGCCGCGTGGCGGGCGTTTCGGGCGGCACGTTCACGCTCGATGGTGCGCACGATCTTGCGCCGGGCGACGGCATCTGTTTCCTGACGCCGCGCGGCGTGACCGGGACCAACGTCAACGCCGTGGAGGGTCGCCGCATCACGCCCAATCGCATGGAGGGGATCACGCCCGGGGCGGAGGTCCGCCGCAATTTCGACCGCCGTTTCACGCTGGCCGTGGAGCGCAGCCGCACGCGGCGGGTGATTCCGGCGAAGGCTGCGGTGGAGGCGACGGCCGAAGGGCTGAAACTTACTTATACGGATTGCGAGGGCGTTGCGGCCTCGGCCGTGCGGGTCGTGCGGCTCGACCCGGCGAAGAATCCCGACGCCAATGCCGCCGCACTGCGTGCGCAGGCGATGAAGTCGGGCGACACGATCTTCGCGGTCCGCGAAGCCGAAGTGCGGGGCGCGGAGTGGTTCGTGCCGGCGTCGCTGGCTGCGGAACTGCGCCGCGAAGCGTTGGCGGCACTTGCCGGAGCGCGTCGCGAACGGCGGCCGGAACACCGCATTCTGCCCGAGAATCCCGCCGCGAAATACCCGTCGGAACGGCTTGCGGCCGAGGAGAACGTCACCAACCGGCTGGCCGAGGCGTTCTACCGCGACCACGGGGTGCGGCAGATCGAACGGGGGCTGGACCTCGCGCCGACGACCGCCGGGCATGTGGTCTTGCGTTCGGCCTACTGTATCCGCCGCGAGATCGGCGAATGCCTCCGGGAGCATCCGCGGCTGCGCGGCGACCTGTTTCTGGAACACGGCGCCTACCGTTACCGGCTGGCGTTCGACTGCGAGGCCTGCGAAATGTCGTTGGTCGATCCGCTTGAAAAGCGGGAGCCGGAAGGTGTGTAACTATTTATAAAATAATGTATGCAGGAACAGCTGACGCCCGATTTCGGGGATTATGAACTCCTCGACACGGGGGATTTCGAGAAACTGGAACGCTTCGGGCGTTATGTGACGCGCCGTCCCGAGCCGCAGGCCATCTGGAGGCGTTCGCTCGCCGAAGAGGAGTGGCGGCGCACGGCCGACGCTTCGTTTCGGCGCGATGCGCGCAGCGACGAGCGGGGCGAATGGCGTCTCGCGCCCGGAATGCCCGATCGCTGGGTGGTGGAGTATGCCTATAAGCGGATGCGGCTGCGCATGCGGCTGGGGCTTACGTCGTTCAAGCACGTGGGCATCTTCCCCGAGCAGGCCGCCAACTGGAATTTCATCTACGACAACTGCCGGGCTTTGGCCGGAGACGGACCTACTGATGGCGAGCGTGTTGCGGCTGTCGGTTCGGGCGTTGCGCGAGGTGGCGCCCCCAAGGTGCTGAACCTCTTCGCCTATACGGGCGGGGCGACGCTCGCGGCGCGGGCCGCCGGGGCCGAGGTGACGCACGTCGATTCGGTCAGGCAGGTGGTGACCTGGTCGCGCGAGAACATGGAGTTGAGCGGCCTGGAGGGCGTGCGGTGGATCGTCGAGGATGCGCTGAAATTCGTCCGGCGCGAAGTGCGCCGCGGGAGCCTTTACCGCGGGATCATCCTCGATCCTCCGGCTTACGGGCGCGGGGCCGACGGCGAGCGGTGGATTCTGGAGGACAACATCGGCGAGATGCTGGAGTGCTGCGCGCAGCTGCTCGAACCCCGGGGGGCGTTTCTGGTGCTGAACCTCTACTCGATGGGCCTCTCGTCGACGCTGGCACGCACGGCTGTGAGGCAGGCGTTCGGCGCGCCGCGCGAGGAGCAGTGGGGCGAGCTGTGTTTCACCGATCGGGCCGGCAAGCAGCTGCCGTTGGGAACCTATTACCGGTTTACGCGGTAGGGTTTGCGGGGGGCGCAGGGGATGCGCTGTGTTTTTGGCAACCGTCCTCAAGTCGGAATCCCGTGTCGCGTTCCGCGGCGCAGGCGTAAGACGCCGGTTCTATGAATACGAGCGCAGAACGGCAGTTGCAGACTGCGAAATTGCAGCGGCCGAAAAGGGCATAAGAAATCGGTTTCAACTTGCCGGGGCAAGTTGGCAGGCCGCAGCTCCGCCCTGCGGAGGCCCGCCGGTTTTAGGAGCTCCCGGAGGCTTCGTTCCTTTTTCCTTTCGGTTCTGCGCCCGTGAGTTTAGACGGATTCTATCAACCTTAAAACACGTGATATGAGTATTCTTGCAGTGATATTCGGAATTTTGAGCGGCTGTTTCCTCGCCGTGCTGGTGGGCATCATCGGCAGCCACCGCCGTATCGGCTTTGGCTGGGCGTTTCTGATAAGCCTGATCTTCACGCCGCTCGTCGGGCTGATCGTCGCCCTGCTGACCGATCCGCTGCCCGGCGGAGGGCAGCGATGGGGTTGTGTCGGAACCGTCGTCGCCATTCTGGGGCTGTTGTTCTTCGCCGCGTTCCTGCTGCTGGCGCTGACGGGCGGGGCCATGCTGCTGGCCCTGTGAAAACCGGAACGGAGATGTCCATACCCCTGCATCAGGCCGCCCGGCGCTTCGATTCCGGGATATTCCTCAAAGAAGGTTCTTCCACCGAAGTGGAAGAACCGGTCGGGTATGCCCACCGGGACGACTACGGCGATTGAGCACTCCTCGTCAGCGTGATCTTTACACCGCCGGTAGGACTGATCGCGGGGCTTTTGACCGATCCGCGGACACTTGATCTACTGGTAGCGTTTTTCCAGCTCGGCAATCATTGTTTCGAGCTTTTCTTCATTCGTCTCGAAGTAGCGTGAGTCGAAAGCCCTCGGAATCATACCGAGCCAGTTCCGCACCTTTTTGCTGGCGAGCATTTTGCCGAATGCCTTGTCGATATTCGTATCCGCAGACCACAAGGTTTCCCCCATCTGTTCGGGCAGGATGGCTTTCATGCGCTGGTCGTAGTAGATATTCATCGAGTTGTCGAATGCCCCGAGTTCGTTGTAGCAGCGCAGAAGGTCGATGACGACCTGTTTGTCGGCGATGTCGGACGCGATGCCCGTCGTCTTGAACATCTCCAGCGCGTCGGTCAGGAAGCGGTAGGGTTTTCCCATGCTGCCGGTGATCCGCCGGGTATAGTAAGCTACCGTATCGGCGGGAAGGCCGTCGAGCGAGAAATCATGCTCCTTCAGGCGGTATGCGACCCGTTTCTCGTCGTTGTACATCCATTTGTAATCCTGTATAACTTGCAGGTTGTCGCGCAGTTCGAGCGCAACGAGCTGCATGGCCTGCCGCACCTCCCTCTGTTTTGCCGAGTCGGCAATTTTGGCCGTCAGCCACAGCGTCAGCAGCACGCCGCCCGTAACGATCGAGAATTGGCGGACATAGTCGCCGATATTCCACTTTTTTAACTGTTTTTTTAAGGATTTCTTCATGGTGTGTCGGGTTAGAATACGTAGTAAATCAGGATTCCCGCCCCGGCCGAGAGGACGATCAGCAGGATGGGGTTGACCTTGCGCCACGAACCCACGAAAACACCGCCGAAGAGCGCCCAGCTCCAGGCGTCGATGAAGTTCCGGTCGTCGGGGTTGTCGCCGTGGGGGAAAATCAGCAGCAGAGCCGCGGCGGCGATCATGCCGATCACCACGGGCCGCATGCCCCGCATGGCCCCTTCGACCAGCCGGTTCCCTTTGAGTTTCATAAAAAAACGCGCCACGAGGATCATTAGCGTCAGCGACGGCATGCAGACGGCGAAAGTGGCGATCGCCGAACCCAGGATGCCGCACCAGGTGTGTCCGGTCTGGACGCCGACGCTGTAACCCACGTAGGTCGCCGAGTTGATGGCGATGGGTCCGGGCGTGATCTGCGACACGGCGACGATGTCGGCGAATTCGGCGGCGGTCATCCACTGGTGCTGCACGACCACTTCGTTCTGGATCAGCGACAGCATGGCGTAGCCGCCGCCGAATCCGAAGAATCCGATCTTGAGGTAGGATATGAAGAGTTGCCAGAGGATCATAGCTGCGCTAATTAAGAATTGAGAATTAAAAATTAAAAGTTGGGAGTCGGCATGTCCCGCAGGCGGTCTCTGTCCTCGCTCAACCGCAAAACTCACCTTTTACCTTTCACCTTTTTTGCCATTGTCAACTCCCAGGCGATGCCCAGCGCGGCGGCCGCGGCGAGTATCCAGATCGGCGACCAGTCGAGCCACCAGATGGCCAGGGCCGAGGCGGCGATGACGACCAGCATCGTCCAGTGCATGCCGCGGGAGAGCGTGAGCACCGGGCCGATGATCAGCGCCACGACCGCCGGGCGCATGCCCTTGAAGGCCGCGTCGACGACGGGGTTCTGGCGGATGCCGGCGAAGAAGATGGCGATCACGAGGATGATGACGAACGACGGCGTCACCGTGCCCAGCAGGGCCGCTGCCGCGCCGCGCAGTCCGCGGACCTTGTAACCCACGAATACCGAGGTGTTGACGGCGATCGGGCCGGGGACCGATTGCGCGAGGGTCAGCAGGTCCAAAAACTCCTTCTGCTCGATCCACTTGCGTTTGGTGATCAGCTCGCGTTCGATCAGAGGCAGCATGGCATAGCCGCCTCCGAAGGTGAACATCCCGATTTTCAGGAACGAGACGAATATGGTTGCGAGGCTCTGCATCGTCACTGGCGGGTTTTGCGGCCCAGCAGGTTCATCATCCCGTCGATGTAGGTCATCGGGTGGGTCGGTGCGCCGGGCAGCCAGAGGTCCGGGGTGTGGGTGTCGAAGAACGTGCGGTCGACGGCGCGGCTGTCGGCGAAAAGTCCGCCCGAGCAGGCCTCCGAACCGCAGGCGACGAGGATTTTGGGTTCCGCGACGGCGTCGTAGCAGATTTCCAGCGCCTCGGCCATATTGGTCGTGACGGGACCGGAGACCACCACGCCGTCGGCATGGCGCGGCGAGGCCGTGAAGCCGATGCCGAAGCGGCCGAGGTCGAAATTGACGTTGCCCGTGGCCCCCAGCTCCATTTCGACCGACGCGTCGCCCCCGGCCGAGACTTCGCGCAGCTGCAATGCGCGGGAGAAGCAGCGGCGGATTTCGGGACGCACCTTTCCGGCGTCGAACGCTATGCGGGTGTCGCCCGGACGGACGACAAGTCCTTCGCGCGTGGGCGAGCCGATGCGGTAGTCGTTGGTGAAACGGACGTTGCGGGGCGCGATGCGCGCGCATTCGCCGCAGAAGAGGCAGCGGCCCAGGTCGAGCGCAAGGGGCGCGGCCGTGAAGGCTCCCGTGGGGCAGACGGCCGCGGCGCGCTCGGCGTCGTCGGCGTCCCGGGTCTCGGTCAGGCAGGGACGGCCCCGGAATTCGGGGGTCAGCTCCACGGCGTCGAGGTCGGGGATCGCCTGCCGTCCGTGGCTGTGCAGTACGCGTATTTTTGGGAGGATCATTTTTGAATAAATAATTGAACAAAATTAACGAAAAGCCTCGTAACGGCCAATTCTTTTCCGGGCATTAAGCCCCCGCCGGGGCGGGGTGGAGTTGGGGCCGGTTTGTAAACGCGGCGGTACGCAGCGAACGGAGTGTATGAGGGTTGCCAAACGGTGCGATTACAGATCATGGCCGCAGTACGAGAGGTTGAAACTCTTGTTGCAGATCGGGAAGTCGGAGATGCCTTCGCCGCGCACGGCGAGCGCCAGCGCCAGCCAGTTGTGGAGGCTCGGGTCCTTGATGCGGGCGGCGGCGATGCGGCCCTCGGCGTCGGTCAGGAGAACGTGGCAGGTCTCGCCGCGCCATCCCTCGACCAGTCCGAACGCGAGCGACGAGGGGGCCAGCGGCGCCGCATAGTCCGGGCGCGGGTGTCCGGCGTTCCCGCATTCCTGTCCGTGGAGGTCGAGCAGGCGGTCGATGTATCCGGCCGATTGCAGCACCTCGCGGCAGCGCACCATCAGCCGGGCCATCACGTCGC
>ERZ773134.1009-NODE-1009-length-25705-cov-4.302846_pt1 | contig 25705 bp, 10 predicted proteins | sample MGYA00580856_ERZ773134 | MGnify/ENA primary metagenome ERZ773134 (study PRJEB29015, sample SAMEA2737823) | human gut metagenome | biome: human gut; feature: human-associated habitat; material: faeces | place: China | collected 2012 ... | reverse complement strand
AATGCTTGCTGGGGAGTACCCCAGACCCCCAAGAAACGAGGTGAAACTATGACGAGCCGAACCCGAAAAATTGTTCTGCGTATCCTCGGCCTTATTCACCGCTTCGACCACGTGCGAGCCCATGCGGCCCTTTGCTCCGACCACCGAAACCTTGATCATGTCTTCTTCCCTGTCTACCCGTACCTGCCCGGCAATGTACCCGGGACGTTTTCCAATCGGCAATCAGCCTATCACCGCCAAGCCGTCACGCCAATATCCCGTCCACAGAATCAAGCTCCCTCTGACGAGCCGAACCGTGAAGTCGAGCTCCCTCTGACGAGCCGAACCGTGAAGAAAACGCCGGAGGCGTTTTTAGGTGAGAGCGAACGACAGTGAGCAATAATTCAGTTGGCTGAAAGCCATCATTTAATTGCGTTCGAGCTGTCCGTGAAGCGGACTGAGGGAGAGACCCCGGCGAAGCCGCCAACCATCCATCGGTCGTAGCCCGATCCCGTTTCACCCATGCCGCTTGGCCAAGGCCCATCCGGCCAACGCCAATGGCACGGACGCCAGCGTGAAGATGAATGGCAGCATCATGCCCACATGAGGGTTGGAGGCGTCAAGCACAATACCGGCCACGGACGAGCCAATCGATGTGCCGACCGTGCCTGCGGTGGTTACCCAGCTCAGTCCTTCGGTCAGGGATTCCGCCGGCACCAGATCCTTGACGATGAGGTTGCCGGTGGCGAACGTCGGCGAGACGGTCAGGCCGGAGAGAATTTCGAAGACGCCCAGCAGGATGAGATTGTCCATTGACAGCCGGAAGAACACGTAGCCGACGGTCAGCAGCGACAGGAACATCACCATATGCGCCCAATGGGAGCCTTTGAGTTGGCGAGAGCCGAACACCAGCGCGCCGATGCACGAGCCGACCGCGAACATCGCCAATTGCAGACCGAGGAAGGGCTCAAGTCCCATGGATTTCATGGTGGCGGTGATGGACACGTCGAAGGACGTGAAGCTCATATTGAACACGATGAACACGGCGAGCAACGGCAGTACGCCGGTATAGAGCAATACGCTTTTGGGCTTGGCACCGCTGCGTTTGAGCTGGCGTAGGGTCAGCTGGTCGGCATCTTCGCTTGCAGCGGGGCTGCCGTCATCGTGCGCGGCCACGGTGACCTGTTCCACGATGACCGGTGGCTGGGTGGATTTCAGCGAGAAGAATATGGTGCCGCCGATGCCGCATGCCACGGTGGGCACGAACAGTTGGGATACCGGATGCACGGAGGTGGCCAGCCAAGCCGCCAGAATCGGCCCCAGAATAAAGACGATCTCGTCAATGGCGGCTTCCATGGCGTAGGCCGTGTTGAGCAGCTGTTCGCCATCTTCCACACCGCGCAACGCATAGGACCAACGGGTTCGGACCAATGCGCCGAATGAGAACTGCGTCAGACCCATGATGATGGCCAAAGCGAACAGCAGCGGAATCGGCACGCGCACCAACGCCGCGAAGGCGAAGGCGAGCATGGCCACGATCTGCACGGCGAGCGCAAGCCGGCCCACGCGGGCTTGGCCGAAACGGTCGAAGGCGCGGGCGTAGAACGGGGTGACGCAGCTCATGGCCAGCACATAGGCGGCGCTCATGGTGCCGGCGATGGTCCAATTGTCGTAGAGATGGTTGAGCGCCAGAACGATGCCGAGACTCATCATGGAGATCGGCAATCGTGCCACCGCACCGGACAGGCAGAACGCCTTGGCTCCGGGCAGCATGAACAGGCGCTGATAGGGCGAGTGGGCAGCAGACGACTTCGAAACCGCGCGAGTCGTGGACACAATAACTCCTTACTGGTGCGTTGTCCGGCACGTGCGCCCGCCCACACGTGCCATCCGAGGGTAGCGGTTCCCCAGCAACGTCACGCGGTGCGTTTCAACCGCGGACCGGTACGTGGCCAGTCGTCTTCATCGTCGGAGATGCCTTGCGATGCATAAGGTCTCTCCACCGGTGAAGGCCGTCCGATGCTGTACAGGTCATGAGCCTTTGGGCTCAGTCGTTGTCAGATTGTTCGGGAATGCCGGAGCTCAACTCGGTAAGGATTTCCTGTTTGGTTTTCGCACGGGCGCGAAGCTCGCGCAAGCCCTCGTCGGGCTCACTGACATAGTAGAGAGTGGCGTCGATACTGTCCAATTCCACACCTTCGACCGCTGCCAGCAGCAGTCGGTACATGTCGAGCTGGGCAAGTTTGCGGGTGATGTCGTCTGGCTTGGTGGGCCGACGACCGGTTTTCCAGTCGACCACGGTAAAGCGTGCGGTGGTGCTGGACGGGTCAAGTCCACCGATGAATACCGCATCGAGTTTGCCATTGACTAGGCCCACGCCCGGCACGTCCACGACAATGGCACGCTCCGTCCACGCCGGGATGCGCTTGGCCCACGATGATTCGGCCAATCTGCGCTGCCACGCCACCAGCTTGGACTCGGTGGCATTGTCGCTACTTATGGAAGTGGCGGAGGCGGCGGATACGGCGGATGCGGATTGTTGAGCCGTGGGCTGTGGGACAGCGGGCTGCCGTGTGGATGGCTTGCGGCATTGCCGCTCCCGTTCGGCCAAATCGGCCAACATGGCTTCCCGGGAAACGAATCCCGCATCCTGACCTGTATGCGGCATACTTGATTCGGCTTCATATGCCAGTACCGCTTCATCCGGCTTACCGGCATTGATGAATTGCTCAGCCCACGCATGGAACTGCGTGCCGGCTTCGGCCGCCGGAGACGATATTCGTGGAATCGGACGGATAATGCTACGCCAGTAGAGGCGCTCCTCCCGTTCGCTCATGCCACCTACGCGGGCTTGCAGGCTTGTCACGTTCTGACGTCCGGCGGCCAGAATGCGTTGCGCCTTGGCTTTGACTGCCTCATCAAGCGACTGGCCGCTGGCGGCATCGGCCATCAAATCGGCGTCGTCCACCAGCAATTGCGCCCGTTGCAGCAGTGGACCGGCGTCTTGGTGCTGCTCAAGTGACGAGGAATCTGCGGCGATAACATCGATGCCACGTGACAGCTGTTCATGCACTGCGTCGCTGAGGGTAGCCGGCCACGGCAATTCGACAGCGGCATCCGTCTGCGTAATCGGCGTCTGCCATGCCTCCCCCACCACGGCGTCACCGTATGCCGCGGCATGCTCTCCGATAAAGAACCCTTCGGGAGGGGCAATCGCTTCGCCTTGCGCCGAGATCAGCATGGGCTTCCCGGCATTGGCGGCTTGCAGCCGTTCCACACAGTCCTGAGCCGATATCGCATGTTCACGGGCTTGGAGCGCGTCATGCACTTCAAGCCAGAAATTGGATGGCTGAGCGGCGCGAGAGCCTTTGGGCACCACTGACGGGTCCCGCCCGGATTCGCCCGTATAGGCGCAATAGGTCATCAGGGCATCTTCTCGCGCACGGGTAAGCGCCACATACATCAATCGACGTTCGTCGGCATGCAGCCGGCGCCCATATTCCTCCGCCTGCGTCAAATACCAGCCGGATGCATCCACTTCTTCCACGCCATCGCCGAATTCGCGCATGGAGCCGAACACTTCATCATCAATAAGCTCCACATCATCCAAAGCCGCCAACGATGCGATGGGGTCGGCTTCCACATCGGCATCATGGGGGAATCGCGGCAGAATGCCGGCATCGGCACGCATAGGCACGGGTACGGCGGTGGGGTTGGTGAGCCAGGAGTCGGCGGTCTCATGATATTCGGGTGCGGTCCAGTGACCTTGCTCGGTGCCTCCCGTATGGTGCTCGTCCAGCACGATCTTGAGATGGTCGCCCTGATTGCTGGGGAATCCGACGGCGGTAAGCCCCACTACCGCAACGGCATCCCATTCCAACCCTTTGGACTGGTGTACGGTCATCAGTTCCACATCCACCGGAGCGTCGGGGAGACTGGCGGCTTCATCCTCCACCGAAGCCAGATGATCCACCCATGTGATGAACCCATGCAACGAGGGAGTTTGCTCAGCGGCAATCTCTTGCGTGTACGTATCCACCAAATCCACAATCGCATCCATAGGCATATGCGCCAAAGCGGGATTGGCGCGGTGCTGCGGATTATGCAGCACACCGGCCAATACGGTGTCGATGTCAAGATCCAACGCTTCTATGCCGGCGCGAATCACGTCGCCCAGTGGCCGCCCGACGGCATCATGCACCTGACGGAGCATCACCGCGGCCCGGGTTATGGCGTTGCGCCCGTGTGCGCTCAACCGTTCAAGCAGTTTTACCAGGTCGCCGCGTAGCAATACGTCTGGCAGGAATACCGCATTGGCCACCTGATCGCGGTACTCACGCACCACAGCCGCCCATTCATTCGCTGGTGTATCCGGTTGGGCAAGGCCGGCCTGCACCAATGCTTGGAAGCGTTGTTCCGTGTTCTGTTCTTCAGCAAAACGGGCCAACATGGTCAAATCCGCTGCGGACATGGTGAATCGTGGCGTGGCCAGCAAGCGCATCAGCGATCCCGTATCGGTGTGGTCGGCGGCCACGTGCAGCAACGCCATCAGATCGCGGATTTCCGGACGTTCCAACAGCGCGGAATAGCCGACCACGAATGTGGTCAATCCGGCCTGTTCCAATGCCGCCTGATATTCGGGCATATGTGATTTGGACCGAAACAGCACGGCGACCGGCGCTTTCTGTTCGCCCGGCATCTGTTCCTGTTGTTCGGCTGCGGAACGGTGTCGTGCGATGGCCGTCTTGCAGAAACGCACTACGGCGTCGATCTCCTGCCCGGCCGTGGCGAAGCCCAGTACTCCCAATGTTCCTTCGGGGGCATCAGGCATGGGGTCGAGCGATGAGACATCGACCTCACGCATCAATGAGCTGGAAGGACGCGACGGATTGGAGCGCAACGGCAGCGTGAGATTATTGGCGGCTTCGAGCACTATACGGCTGTTTCGCCTGGTGACGGACAGCGGGAATGGCTTGTATCCGGCAGACAGGTGGAAATCTTGCTGGAACATACGGAATGCACCAGGGCTGGCACCACGCCATGCGTAAATCGACTGGAACGGATCACCCACCGCGTTGACGGCGGACCTCTGTGACGCATCCACGTGGAACAGTGCTGCCAGCAGAGCGGCCTGCGTGGTGGAGGTGTCCTGATATTCGTCGAGCAGCACGTGGCTGTACCTGCGGCGCGTACGCTCTCCGATGGAGGGGAAGCGCTCGATAAGCTGATACGCGGCAATGGTGAAGTCGGAGAATTCGGCCATATTGCGTTCCCGCTTGGCTTGGGCATAGGCCTCCACCAGCTGGAGCAGAATATCGCGTTTGCGTGTGGTCTCCAGCAGCGCACCGCAATGATAGGTGCAGCGGGCGTGCAAATGTTCGGCACGGTCATCGAGCTTGGCTTGCCAGCTGGCGTCGGTATCTTTCTTCAGTCGTTTGATCTTGGGGATTTTCGGCTCGTCCTCGGGCATGGGTTCATCTGCAACGGCTTGTTGCAATCGATTGATGAATGCCGAATCCCATTGCCGTACTCGATTGATCGCATCATCGAAGCTGGTGCAGCCGGCACCGATCATGGCACTGCCAATGGCATCCGACAACGCCAGAACACGGTTCGCCAAACTGGAGAAGGCGCCAAAATCCTCACTGAACGCCAGATCCATGTGACTGTCGATGACTTCGGTGGCCAGTTGAAGCGCTCCGGCTGCGCTCAATGGTTGCGTGTTCTGATCGAATCCGACAAGCAGTCCATATTGGCGCACGATGGTCTGGAAGAAGGCGTCATACGTGAAAATGGCCGGCTTGAGGAATGCCCGATCAGACACCGTGGCGGTCGTAGAGCCCGCCATATCACCGGCCACTGCGGCGGAGACGCGTTCCAGCAGTTCGCCTGCGGCCTTGCGTGTGAAGGTCAGGCCCAGGATGCGTTCAGGTGCCACACCTCGATTGATAAGCGCGATGATGCGTTGGGTCATCGTAAAGGTTTTGCCGGAACCGGCACCGGCAACCACCAATACGTCAGCATCGACTGGCGCATCGATGATGGCGGCCTGTTCCGCACTGGGAGTGAACGTGCTCATGCTTGCCTCGTTTCGAAAATCGTGTCGATCTGGCCTGCACAGGCAGGGCAGACGTTCTTCATACGGCAGAATCCGATATGGGTGTCTTGCGGATGGGCCTCGATGATGGCTGATCTGCTGGCCGCCGCGGCATAGAATACGCGGGCGATCATGGTCAGCGACCATAACGTCTGCGTACCGGCGAGCGCGGCGAATTGCGCCCACGCTTCGGCACTCACACCTTCGGGAGGAGTAGCCGGATCTATGGCGGGTATGTCGAAGAAACGGTTGGGGTCTTTATACCAGTATCGGGGCGTGAACGGTTCGGCATTCAACGAGCCATCAGTGAACAGCGGCGGCTGGAAGGCACCTTCCGGAGCGTAGCTTCTGGCTGGTGCCGCATTCTGCCCGACATGGAATAGCACGCTTTGGCTGATATGCGGCATTGCGGCAAGTGCCTTGGCACCGCGCGGCCCGTCTTCGGGGAACACGAGGCCAAGCTGATAGCACACGAGCTGCAAATCATTGAAAATCTGTTTGACCGTGGGCGTTCTGCCTGTTTTGTAGTCAATGAGGCGAATGCATTCGCCGCCGTCTGCGAGTACGCGGGTTTCCATACGGTCGATGCGCCCGGACAGTCTCACGGTCAGATGCTCGTCCATGCCTTCCGGCCACCCTCCGACCAGTGCTCCCATCAGACGGACCAGCGTGTTCCGACCGATTGGGTGCAGGCCGGGCACGGCATTGTATGCGTCGAGTATGTCACGCACATCGAATCGTGCGGCAAACTCCCGTTCGCATTCGGCACCGGCCAATGCGCCAATGCTGAAGTTGCTGGAGTTCTTGCCAAGATACGTTTCCGGATCGGCGTCGCTGCGCACAAAGTAATCGGCGATGTTGCGCAGGGTATCCGCCGCGGACTCGTCCTTACGGGTGGCCTCATAGCGGTTCCGGGTGTCGGCTATGGCATTCGGATCAGGACGTTTGCTCTGATAGATGGCATTAAGCCGTGCCGAGACAGCCTCGATGCGACGTTCCGCGCCGGCCGTGGAGTCCAAGCCCAGTGCGGCCAACGCCTGGGCATTGTGGGAAAGATGGTCCAGCCCTTCCTCGCTGCCTTGCTGCGCAACCGCATGGATGAGGGTTCCGAAACTGGTGGCCACGGAGCTGGGGCGAGGACCGGCGAACCGGTTCTCCAGCATCCAGCACACCGGGCACGCCCATAGGCTGTCGACCGCCGATGGAGATAAGGTGACCATGGGCGCGGCCTGCGCATCCGTCTTGCCTTTCCCTGTTTGGATACCGTCAGGCTGTACACCACCAGATGACGCGCTGTCGGATGAGGCACTGTCAGATGAGGTATCGCCAGATGACGCACCGCCAGATGACGCACCGCCAGATGACGCGCTATCCGATTGGGCCGGCGATTCCACAAACGCCCAGCTCTGCGGATTTGCGGCGCGCACACCATGCTCTAACAGGAGTGTCAACGCAATCGCGGCGTCCTTTGCGGCAGCCTGCTGCGGTTGAGCAGTGGCCAGAACCGCGCGGGCGGCGCTGACCAACCCACGTGGGTCGGCGTCCAATCCGGCCAGATCATATTCGGCGAATCCCGCATGTGCCCCCACTGTGGTGAAAGGCGCCTGTTGCCGGTTGCGCGGATAGTATTCCGGCAGATACCCGAAGAGAAAGTCCGAGGGGCTCATGCTGTCGTTCCATACCGCGCTGATCATGATTCGCCGTGCACGGGTCAGCGCGACCAGGAAACTCTTCTTCTCGCCCGACAATACAGCCGCGAACCGCGGATCATGCCCGGTTTTGTCGCTTTCTTCAAGCGCTCCCCTCAGCACGAGCTCGGCAAGGTCTTCACCACCGAACATGGTGTTGCGCCCGGCGAGGTTCGGCCACACGTCTTGCTGGACCACCGGTATCCACGCATATTCCCAGTGGCGTCCGGCCGCGCCTGCCGGCGTAGTCAATGTCACCGCGTCTTCCACCGGTCCTATGTGGGCCAAGGAATCGGCCTGCACTTCCATGCCCCGAACCTGTGCCATGAATGACGTGATGTCTCGACTGGCGGTGGAATCATCGGCGAACTGGAACAGGCGCATTGCCGCGTCCAGCCGGTCATTGGCCGTACGCCCCTCTGCCGTGTTGAATAATGCCGCACGCTGCCAGACCGGTGCCAGACCGGTGGCGTTCCACGCAACAGACAGCGCATAGCGCGGCTGTACGCGCTGGCTTGCCGGCAGCCGCTCCAAGCCGGAAGCAACGCTGCCCACCAGATGCCACAGGTTCGCAAAAGCGCGGGCCTGAGGGTCGTTGCCGAGCACCGCGTGGATGGATGCGAGCGCAGCCTGCGCCGGCGCGGCGGCATCATCAATGGCAAGCATCACGTACAGCGCGTCAACGCCAAAGGCCAAGTCATCGCCGGACGGTTCACCGAGTATTTCGACAGACACTGGCAACGAAGTCACTGACGACGAAACCGCTGACGTCGAAACCACTGACGAGGATGTTTCACGACCTGTTTCACGCCGTGTTTCATGGTATGTTTCACGCAATGTTTCCCATGCCGTCGTCAGAGAGGTCAGCATGGCATCATCCGTGGCGAGATGCGCCAGCGACTCCAACGACCCCATGGCCGATTCGATCGGCGCAAGCCTTGCGGGACGCCCCTGACCGGGTTTGGCCCCGGCACTCACCAACGGGCCGTTCATCAACGTGGCCACTCTAGTCCTTATATATGCCGCGCAGGAAGCCAACGTCATCTGGCATTCCGCCATCCCCTCGGCACGCAATCGGGCAAGCTCCACAAGCGCGAACAATCCCTGCACGAAAGTCTCGTCCTTCAAAGGACGGGTGACCGACGAATACCGCACCGGTACACCATCTCGGCGCAGTCGTTCGCCGAACAGCCGCACGGCGGCATTGTCGTGGGTGATGACCGCCATGTCGTTCCACCGAATATGCCGGTCAAGATGCGCCCGCTTGATGCGCCAGACCACATCATCCAGCTCCTCACGTGAGGATCGGTACAGGCCGGCGGTCACCGTGCCGTCCGCCTGATAATTCGCTGCATCGACTCCGCCCAGTATGGCGGTCAGCTTGCCGGGACGCTCGGCCGGAGGCAGCGGCTCGTCTTCCGGCGAGGGAATCGACAGCGAAATACGAGACGCGATCACATCAGCCATCGTCATGTGCGACTGATCAGCGACGGCACTACCGCCAACCAGCTGTTCTTCCTTGGCCTTCAGCCGCCCTTCCACGGCACGGCGCATCAGATATTCCGGATACGATCCGCGGAAGGTCTGCACCGATTCATCCGGGTTGCCGACCAGCACCAACTTGACGCCGGCATTCCCCAACTCCTCCAAGAAGCGCATGCCGGCCAGCGTGGTGTCTTGAACATCATCCACAACCAGCAGCCGGGGCAAGCCCAACGCCTCCATACGCATAGGCCGGTCGGAATCATCCGCGTGATCGGCGGCGAATGCCTCACGCACCACACGAGCGCCTGCCACCAGCAAATACGAGGCATCCAAACGGTATTGCCCCGGATATACCGCGCTTTGGGCTGCAATATATTCGCGGCGCAACGCGAAAGCCAAACGCCATTGCACCGACAATCGCGCGTCCTCCGTCACGGCGTCCAAGAGACGTGGCTCTTCGTGAACGCCTACACCGAGCTCATCCAATCGGGCCAGCATATCGCGCAACTGGCTGATAAACGCATCTGAAATACCTCGCGTGAACCTATCCGCGCTGGTCGAGCCGCCTGCCGACGTCGGAGACGGCGAATCCGACCCTTGTTGCGAGAGGCTTGATTGTGCGGAAGCGGCCGAGCCGGGCATCTCGCCGGCACCGGCATCGCGTATGAGTCTCGCCCAGTCATCCTGGGCAAAGTAGACGCGCAGCAAATCACAGGTGCCGCAATCATCTCCCGCTACGGCATGGCGCAGATGCACGGCCATGACTTGACGCAGCAAAGCATCCTGTTCCGCACCGTTCAGCAATCGAGGCGACGGCAATCCAGTTCCCTCGCGCGAAGCCGATATGGCCCGGAATGCCACGGCACCCAGCGTGGTGACCGGCCTGGCCTGCACGGAAAACCCGAGCTCACGAATCACCCGATTGCCCAATGCGTCGGCGGCCACACGGCCGGATACGGCCATCACCGCCTGCGTGCCACCGTAGCGGCGCAGCCCCGCCATCAACACCGATAAGGCGAATTCAGTTTTGCCGCTTCCAGGCGTGCCGACAATCAGCCTCGCCGCTCCATCACGGTCGATGCCGTCCAGCACTGTTCCAGGTTCAAGTCTCGTCATCATGGCTCCAGCCTAAACCCGACCGTCACAGAGGGAAAAATTTTACCGAACCCGACGAAGAATCGTACCCTTGACGGTATCCTGTAGAACGAATGCAGGGAGAGCGCATTTTCCAAGGAGGGAGGGAACAGATGGACAACATTCCGATGAGACCGCCGAAGCTGCCCGGATATGATTTCGTCCAGATGTTGGGAAGCGGTGCCACCGCCACGGTGTACCTATATAACCAGCGTATGCCCGCACGCCCGGTGGCGGTAAAGGCCAGCGCCAAAACCCTTGACCCACGGGCCGCTGCCCTGTTCAACCGCGAGGCCAACTTCATGGCCAAGCTGTCATCCCACCCGTACATTCTGCCGGTATATGGTGCCGGCGTCACCTCCGATGGCCATGGCTACATCGTCATCGAATATGCGCCGGGCGGCACCTACAACAGCATCATGAAGGCCCGGTCCATGACCTGCGAGCAGGTACTCGACCTCGGCATCAAGCTGTCAAGCGCGCTGTTCACCGCGCATCGCAGCAATATCATCCATCACGACATCAAGCCCAGCAACATTCTCATCACCTCGCAGGGCTTGCCTGTTCTGGGTGATTTCGGTATCTCCACCGATGTGTATGACCGCACCGAAACCGGATTCTCGCCGCCGTGGGCACCGCCTGAGGTGCTTCAGCATCTGACCAATGGTTCGGAAGCCGCCGACATCTATTCACTGGCGGCCACCCTGTACGCCATGTTCGTCGGCTGCTCGCCATTCCAGCACGATTATCACCCGCGTTCGCAATCGGAACTGATTTCGCTGATCGTCAACCAGCCATTGCCTCGTCTCAACCGCCCCGACGTGCCGGCCGATGTGGAAGCGGTGCTGCGCCGGGCCCTGAACAAGGACCCCGACCAGCGGTACTACTCCGCGTTGGAGTTCGCACGTGCCATGCAGCGTGTGCAATTCGCATATTTCGGGCATGCCACTCCCGTTACCGTGGAAGGGATGCCGGCCTATCCCAAAGACATCGAGCGTCGGCGCCGGGCCACGGACCAGCGAGATCAGATCACCCGTTCGTCACGGCGATGGGTCAAACCGGTGGGTATTACCGTCGGTATACTTGCGGCGATCACCGCAGCGGCACTGATATTCGCCTTCGTGGTCGTTCCCCGCATGGACAGCGCCACCGGATCAGATACCAAACAGGTGGCGACGCCCGGCACCAAGGATGATGACAACAACCGCAATAATCAGGATGACGTGATCACCGATACCGCGAACGCCCAGATTCCTTCCCCGGAGAATCTGAACGGCACCTATGCGGCGGATGGGTCATCCGTGACGTTCACCTGGACGAATCCAGACCCGCAAAGCGGTGATACCTATGCGTGGGCCATAGTGCAGGGCAGCAATACCGACCAGAGCGCGCAAACCGTCACAACGTCAGATCCCACGGTGACCGTCAACGCGCAGGAAGGCTCGCAGACCTGCATTCAGGTGTCCATTGTGCGCAAGAACCGCCAGATGTCCGTCAGCCCCGCCATCGCCTGTGCGGCCAAGCCGCAAGAATGATCCGCTCGCCACTGCCGGGCATGCCACCCTGGCATTGCGTATCGCATCAGACGTGCGCCCAGCAGCGGCGAATTCACCAAATGGACAACAGGAACGGCAGGTATTGGAACCGTAAAGCGTTGTCATTACACCAGCAACCAGAGAAAACAGGGGTCAGGGAGTTCAGATGGCCACATCGTCCCAGTCATACGATCGTCGCCGACGCATCAGCGCGGCTTTGCGCCGCCTTATGCCCTCCGGAGGGCATACGTGGACGGTTCCCGTAATCACGCTCCTGCTGCTTCTGGGACTTGTTGCCGGCGCGGTGATCATGAGCACCGTCACGCGCCGCCATGTGCAACTGGACGATGGCACCGTATGGGTCACTTCGCTGAAAAACCAGAAGGCCGCACGATTCAACGTAAAGAACAAGGAGGCCGACGCCGGCGTCTCCTCCTCCGCCCCACGATTCGACATCGCACAGCATAATGGCGACACCATCCTGACCGAAACGACCAAAGCCTCCACCATCAAGGCATCCACGGTCAGCACCGGTGTCAAGACCGACATCAAAGCCAGCACCACCACTGTGGTCGGCGGGGATACCGCAGCCCTGATCAACGAGAAGACCGGCAATGTGTGGACCGGCTTGTCGGAAAACCTTGATTCCGTGACCCCCACCACTTCCGATCCGAAAATAAAGCTGGGCGAGGGCGGGCGCATCGCAGTAACCCACGATGGCAAGGTCTACGGATACCGTCCATCCGACGGTATGGTGCTGCGTCTTGACAATCCCAGCAGCGCCAAGGCCAAAACCCTCGAATCGCTGACCGACGGCAAGCAGCAGACCGTTGAAAGCTTTACCGTCATCGGGAGCACGCCGGTAATCGCAACCGGCAAAACCGTCATATTCAAGGGCGGCCGCGTCGATGTCGACACGACCGGCACCCTCACCCTTCAGGAGCCTCCCACCGATGACATACAGTCCGATTGGGTGGCCGCGGCATCACCGAGAGGCCTTGCGCTTATCCCGTTGAAGTCCAATGCCAAGGCGAATTTCATAGCCAACGGGGGCAAGGCGAATCCAGCACGACCGGTATCGTCCAAGGGCTGCGTGTACTCGGCTTGGAGCCAGAAGGCCAGCAACTACATTCGCGCCTGCTCCCCCACGGATACCAGCGTCAAGCCGCAAACCCTCGAATCCGTCAATACTACTTCCGAATTGGTGTTCCGCACCAACCATCGCCTTGTGGTGCTCAACGACACGGTTAACGGCAATGTGTGGAACCCTGAGGATTCCACCAAAGTCATCAAAATACAGTGGAACAAAATACAGACCGAGCAGACCGAGAAAGAACAGCAGAACAACGACTCGGCCAACAACCACCACGACTTCTCCAAGACCTGTTCCGCACAATCCGGCCAAATCAAAGCCGAGGATGATGAAATCGGCGCACGAGCCGGTTCGGAACAGATTCTCGACGCGCTGCGCAATGACGAGCAGACCGATTGTTCCGTACTGAAAATCACCAAGGTTGGCGCACCAAACAACAAAGACGTCACCATTTCGCCGATTTACGACGGCCGGTATCTGCAACTCAATGCCTCCGCCGCATCCGCAGGCACCGTTACCTTTACTTACGATATTTCCGATGGTCGCGGCCAGACCTCTTCCGCCACGGTGACCGTAACCCTGAATGATGGAGGCAACCACGCTCCCGTACAGTTCGACACTCCTCCCGAGATCGATGTGGAGCAGGGAGCCAGTTATACCGCCAATGCGCTGAGCAGCTTCAACGATCCGGATGGAGACCCGCTCACTCTGGTCTCCGCTGTGGCCCAGAACACCGACCAGGTGCAGGTGTCCACCCGAGCCGACGGCCAGCTTACGTTCAACACCGGTGCGCTGGCGTCGGGACGTGTGGGCGTCGAGGTCACCGTCTCCGACGGCACGGCAACCGGCACCGGCATGGTGTATTTCTCGGTCAAGCCCGCGAACACCTTGGCCGCGGTCATCGACCCGGTAGCGAAAACCACCGTTCCCAACACGGATACCGTCGTCAAGCTGTCCTCTTATGTGCATGGCACTTCCTTGCAGCCGGCACAACTGACTCAGGTGGATACGCCCAACGGCGCTTCGACGACCACCAATGCGGCGGATATGTCGTTGACGTTCAAGGCCACCAATCCCGGCACCTATTATGTGCCCTACATCATTACTCAAGGTTCGATTCCGGCCACCGGATTGGCTCGAGTCGAGGTGCAGCCTGCCACCGGCGAGGCCGCCAAACCGGTTGCCGCCAACGATGTCGCCCTGCTTGGCGCGGATAATACCGCCATTGTGGAGCCGCTCACCAATGACGTCGATCCGATGGGCGGTGTGCTGTCCGTCACCACGGTGAGCGCACCGGCCGACTCCGGCATCAAGGTTGGTCTCGTCAGCCATAAGCGCGTGTATATCACCGCGCGTCAGGTGCCCACGAAGCCCGTCGCCCTTACCTACACCGTGGCCAACGCCTCCGGAACCGCCAAGGGCACCATCGTGTTGCAGCCGCCGGCTCTGGCCACCTCGAATTCAGTGCCCAAGGCCAGCAATATCAATGCCCAGGTGCGTACCGACGGCATCGTGTCCGTGGATGTGCTTGACCATGTGGCCTACTCGGATGGCACCACGGTCAAACTCAAGAACAACCTGCAATACGACAAGGGGACGTTCAAGGGTCTGGCCTTCGTCTCTGGAGACACGGTCCGCTACCAAGCATCCAGCGAGACCGGCAACTTCCCCATCACCTATACGGTTGAAGACAATCTGGGTAATGTGGCTTCCGCCAATATCACCATTACCGTGCATAAGAGCGACGCAGCGAGCAAGGCCGCGCCAACCCCGCATGACGCCGAAGCGCAGGTTGCCGCCGGGCAGAAGGTCCGCATCCCCATCACACTGACCGGCATAGACACGGATGGCGACGACGATCAGCTGTTGGGTCTGGGCAACAAGGCACCCACGCTGGGCCGCATATCCGAAGTCGGTTCCGACTACTTGGTCTATGAAGCGTATCCGGATTCGTCCGGCACCGACACCTTCTCCTATGCCGTGGAGGATTGGACCGGTCAGCGCGCACAGGCGCAGATCCGCGTGGGCGTATTCCAAGGATCGTCCGACTCCGGCGTATACGCCAGGGATGACGAAATCACGTTGAGGCCCAATACGGCCGCAACCGTGCCGGTCGCGCAGAACGACATCTCCGGCGACAACACCAATCTGACCGTCGACAAGCATGTCGAGGTCCAAGGTCTCGACGGGGTGAGCGTGAAAGACAATATGATCTCCTTCACCACGCCCGGCAGCGCCACCACCGACTATATCGCCTACACGGTCAAAGACAAGGCCGGCTTGTCCGATACGGCCACCCTCACGGTAAACGTGGATCCGAGTGCCGCCATCGAGCCGCCTACCGCCTACGACTATCGTGTGCCGTCCGCCGCCACCATCGATAAGAAGTCCGTGGATGTGGATGTTTCCCAGTGGATCGCCAATCCTTCCGGCACAGCCAATGAGCTCAAGGTCGGCGTGCATCCCTCCGCCAGCGCTCACGCTCACGTCAAGGGCGGCGAGCATTCGACCACCATCACCGTCGACCTGACGTCACAGGCGCGAGCCGTGCCTTACACGGTGACCAATACGAAATACAACATCACCTCCACCGCGTTCATCCAGGTACCGGCCTATGGTGTCTTTCCGCCCACGCTGCGTCCCAAGGCACCGGAATTGAAGGTCAACTCGCGCGAGACCATTGAAATCAACATCAATGACTATGTCCGCGTCGGCGCCGGCAAGGAACCGTATATCGAAAGCGCTGATTCCGTCAGCGCCACCAAGGCTTCCAACTCCGATTTCTACGTGAACGACAAGACCCTGAAGTTCACTGCGGCAAAAGACTACGCAGGCCCCGCCTCCATTACCTTTACCGCTGTGGATGGCAAGCAGGGATCGGATAAGACCAAGATCATCAATTCCGCAGTGATCACTCTCCAGATCACGGTGATAGGCCGCGATGTGCCGCCGCCCACGTTCTCGTCCTCCACTATTGATGTCGAGGCGGGCGCGGACCCCAAGACCGTTGATCTGACGGCGCTCACCCATGCACCGTCCGGCGTGTATGACGACGAAAAGCAATACACGTATTCCGGTGGAAGCTCATCATCCAGGCAAATCACCGCAAACCTGTCCCGTTCCGGTAGCTTGCAGGTTTCCGCCACCAAGGATGCCGATCCTGGCACCACCGCGTCCATTCCCGTGCAAATCGCATACGGCGCGGGCACCGTGAATGCCGGTGTGACCGTGCGCGTAGTGTCTTCGACCCGTCCGCTGACACGCGTCGGCAACAAGACGTTGAAGATCAAGGCCGGTGCCAGCGATGCCGTGAACGTGCTTACCGGCGCGTACAATCCGTTCCCCGATTCCTCGCTGACCGTCATCAGCTGCAAGGCGGATGACGCCGCCAAACTCACCATCGCCGGATGCGATGCCTCCGGAAACATCACCATCGCCGTCGCATCCGATGTAGGTGCTTCCACGAACACCGTGCTCGTCACCGTGCAAGACGGCACCAAGTCCAAGGATCGTGAAGTCACCGCATCGATTACCGTGTCCGTGATCGACAAGCCCGAGCCGCCACTGCTCTCCCCCGTAGCCGGGGAACCGCAGGACAGCGCGGTCAGCCTCACATGGACGCCCGGTGCCGCCAATGGCAGCCCGATCACCAACTACAAGGTCAGTTGGACCGGTGCCGTCACCGGAGAGAAGGATTGCGGTACCGTCACCTCATGCCAGGTCACTGGTCTGAAGAACGGCAAAACCTATTCCTTCACCGTCGCCGCGCGAAATGACGTCGGCTGGTCCAAGCCGTCCACCGCCGTCGAAGCCACACCGGACAAGGTGCCGTCCGCTCCCACCGATGTTACGGTCACAGGTGGCAATAAAACCGCCAAGGTGACGTGGAAAGCGCCGAGCGGTGATTTCAGCGCCGTCGACAACTATTCAGTGACCGTCACCGGTGCAGGTGCTCCGCAGACCAAGGAAACCGGCAATACGGCCACCGAGCTGTCGTTTACGTTCAACAACAACGACATTTCCGATGGCACCGCCATTACGGCGACCGTCAAAGCCCATAACAAAATCAATTGGAGTGCCGAGTCCGCCGCATCGCCGTCAGAGAAGATCTGGGGAGACCCGGATGCGCCGAACATTGCGTTGTCGAACGACGACACCACGGTAACGGCGAAAGTCACTCTCGGCAATAACCGCAATGCCGGCTGCCGGCGAATTTCCTTGGGAGGAGACGTCAAGGACACCATCGATTGCAGTGACAGTGGCGCTACGTTCGATATCAATGAGAACGATTTGAACACCCGGGAAATCACCGTAACGGCCACCGTGGTGCCGCAGCGCGATGCTTCCTCCGGCACGGGCAAGAGCAGCTTTGTCCCGCAGTACAAGGTCCAGCCGCCCACTGACGTCTACACCACCGGATCCGGCAGTACATGCACCGTGCATTGGACCAAGCAGGGACATGCGCAGTCCTACAGCGTGACTGCCGATGGCATCGATTCCGGTACAGCTACTAACCGGAACTCACTCGACTTCCGAATGAGTCCTTGGGCCAAATGCAACACCGCATCGGTGCAACAGGTGTTCAACGGCGCTACCAGCGACGCCGTCACCGGAGGCCCGCACAATGGCGCTCCTTACACCTATGAGAAGAAGGCTGTAATCAACAAACCGCAGGAGCTGCGCTGGTCAGACAACGCTCACGTCATTAACGTCACCGGCGGTTCGGTTGATGTCTATGGCAAGTCGGCCACTGTACAAATCATCATCAATGGCCAACCGTTCACGTGGAACTCCGGCCAGCCATTGGATGTCACCGACTTGGCCGTGGCCGCCGATGGCAACTACGCGTGGAGCGTCAAAGTCACCGGCGGGCCGGGATACTCCGGTCTCGACAACACTGCGGACGGAGGCAGCGTCGCGGGCACACGTCCCTCTGACTCCTCGGAGGGGACCAAGTCGCTCAAATCCGGTACCGATGTCACCACTTTGGCCAAGAACCCCTGGATTCTTGGTTTCGGCAATACCCCAATATCGTCAACCACCATTCACAAGCAGTAGGAGAACATCCATGAGCGAGAACATCGATGACGCGACGCAGTTGTCTGACACGACCCGTCTGTCCGACAGCACGCAGCTATCCGACAGCACGCACTTGTCCGACGCCACGCACCTGGCATCCGCACCACACACCGGCACGACCCCAAGCACCGAGTCGGCGCCGCAGTCCGTTGCGCTGCCTAACCTGCCGCAGCGGCCGTCACAAGCGCCGTCAGAAAAGCCGTCTCCTACTACTGATGCCGCCTCCATTCCTGCGGGCGATGACAGCACCGTGCTCAAGCCGCGCAAGGGATCGACGCCAGCCATCCCGCAGCAGGCCACCGCGCAATCCCAGCCGCAATCACAGCCGCAGCGTCAGTCGAGCAAAGCCGCGCAAGCAGCCGCATCGGCACTGCCCGCCAGCATCAATTCCGGACTACTGCCCCAGCCCACGGCTCAGGTCCGGGATTTCCAGCAGTCCTTCAATGCGCTGGTCGAAAATGTCTCCAAGGTGGTTATCGGCAAGACCATCCCTATCAAGCAATGCGTCACCGCACTGATGGTCGGTGGCCATATTCTGCTTGAAGACAACCCCGGCACCGGTAAGACCCAGTTGGCCCGAGGCTTGGCCAATTCCATTTCCACCGGTTTCAAGCGTGTTCAGTTCACGCCCGATCTGCTGCCTTCGGATGTGGTGGGTGTGACTTTCTACGATCAGAAGCGCGGAGAATTTGAGTTCCGCGAAGGCCCGATTTTCGCCTCCATCGTGCTGGCCGATGAGATCAACCGTGCATCGCCGAAGACGCAGTCCGCACTTCTGGAGGTTATGGAAGAGCAGAAAGTCACCGTTGACGGCGTCACACATGATGTGCCGCAGCCGTTTATCGTGATCGCAACCCAGAACCCCATCGAGCAGCTCGGTACCTATAAGCTGCCTGAGGCGCAGATGGACCGATTCCTTATCAAGACGTCAATCGGCTACCCGGGCCATGATGTGTCCGTCGATATCCTCAAGCAGGTCGATATCACCGACCGTGCGCAGACCATTTCCCCGGTGCTGAGCGGTGACGATGTCATGCGGCTGCGTCAGGTGGCCACCGAAATCTATGTGGATGATGCGATTCGTGAATACATCGTCAGGCTCGTCGAGGCGACCCGCCACAACGAGAAGATCACGGTCGGCTCCTCCATGCGTGGCGCTTTGGCACTGACCCGATGCGCCCGTATCTGGGCCGCAGCCGATGGCCGTGCCTACGTGGTGCCGGATGACGTCAAGGACCTTGCAGTGGCCGTGCTCGCACACCGTATCACGCTGACTCCGGAAGCCACCTTCGATGGCGCGACTCCGGAAAGCCTGATCGCACAGGTGCTCGAAGACGTTCCCTCCCCCACCATCGGTTCCTAATAGGGCCCGGAAAGGTATCCGACCATGGCATCTACATCCGCCGCATTACGCCGTCGCCGGCGCGCTGAACGCATGTTCAAGCGCGCGGTAAGACGCATCAGACGGTTCTTCGCATCCTACGTCTCGCCCTTGGGCTGGGCGGTAACGGGCGCAGGCATCGCATGCCTTATTGCGTTCCCGTTTCTGGGCTGGTATGAGCTGCTCGTATTCGGCATCGTGGCGATGGTGATGATGCTCGCGGCAATCGTGCTTTCCCTCGGCAACACACGCTTCCACGCGTCCATCGTCGTATCCAATCATCGCGTGACCGTGGGAGACACCGTATCCGTTATCGTCGGCATCGACAACACCGGCAGAACGCCGACGACCACGGCACGCGGATATCTGCCAATCGGCGATGCGCATGAACGATTCAACATCCCCATGCTGGCTCCCGGGCAATCCAAGCAAACCGATGTGGAGTTCCGTACCGTATCGCGCGCAATACTGCCCATCGGCCCATTGCGCATCCGCAAGGGAGACCCGTTCGGTCTGGTGCGTCACGAAAAGGAGCTGGCCGACCGCATCACCGTATTCATCCACCCTCGTACCGTGCGTCTCGATACTCTGAATGCCGGCGTGCCCCGCGACCTGGAAGGCCAACCATCCGGCCAGATCGTGGATGATGATCTCGACTTCTACGGATTGCGCGAATACGAGCCGGGCGACGACGTGCGTAACGTCCACTGGCTGAGCTCCGCGAAAACCGGCACGTTGATGATTCGCCAATATGAGGCCACGCGCCGCACCGACACCTCGGTGACCATCAGCGTGAACCCGGACGAATACGTCAACGGCGAGGAATTCGAGATGGCGGTGTCCATCCACTCCTCCATCGGCGTCAAATGCCTGCTGCAGGATCGTCCATTGTTCTGCCACGCGGGCAACGCGCACGGCCAGCCGCGCAACGCCATGGAGTTCCTCGACAACGCCAGTGCCATAGAGCCTGATCGTGAGGATAATCCGAATCTCGCCGAGGGCACGCTGAAGCACAGTCCTGATGCTTCGTTCTATTTTTTCACTGTTGGATCGCTGAAAGACATCGAGCAAATCAAGCGCATGACCTTGGCCTTGCCCCGATCGGCCAGCTGCGTGGTATTGCAGGCCAGCGCCGGCGCCAATCGCGGCATCAGAAGATTCGCCAACTTCACATTGGCCACCATCGGCGACCTCGATGATCTCCCGCTGATCATGGGGGTGCTCGCATGACCTTCGACCAGTCCAGTATCACCAATACCAATACCGCTGCGTACGCCGGATCGAGCGGCACATACACCGGCACTTCCTCCGGCACGTACACCGGGACCTCCACCACCACCGGCTCCTGGGCCGACTCCACACATTCGGTTATCTGGATGACCAGAGGCAATGTGCTTCGCGGCATGGGCCTCAGTCGCCAGCCGTGGGGCAAACGAATCGCCAGCCTCGTACTCATAGCGGCGATGATGTTGCTGGCGCAAGCCAATCTCATCGACGTGTACGGCGGCGTGGCCACTTGGGCGATTGCCGCTGTACCGGCCACCTTGCTGGGCGCGATCATCGCTCTGGCGGGCATGTTGCCGGCGTTGCGACTGTGGTGGCAAATCGTGTTTCTGGCGTTTGCCCAATTCATCATCGGCCCGGTGGTAACGCTGAGTTCCACTACGTCCCATTACGTGATTCCCACCTTGAAGACCTTGAGTTCAGGTTGGGAAATGACGTTTGGCTCGTTCAAGTACATTATTTCCGTCGATCCGCCTCTGGGCACGCAAGACGGCGTGCTGATGGCGGTATGGACCATCGGCCTGTGGCTTACGTTCTTCACCGGCGTGTTTGCCATTAATGCCAACGCATGGTTGTCTCTGGTGGGAGTGCTGCCCCTTGCGGCGGCCGTGGCCGTATGTGCCCTGCTGGGCACAGACAGCGGCTGGCAACGCGCCATCTGCGGTATTGCCTTTGCCTTGCTGCTGATTATCTGGCTGTCTTGGCGTCTTGAACTGCTGGAAGGGGGGCGCTGGATATCCGCGCTGATCATCGTCGTGCTCGCTGCCGGCCTTGCTTTCGGGGGCACGTTGCTGGTGCCACAGGACCGTTTCGTGCTGCGTGACCGCTACGATCCGCCGTTAAGCCCCTACGATTACACCAGCCCGCTCAGCGGCATGCGATCCTATATCAAGGACCACAAAAAAGACGTGTTGCTGACCGTTCATAATCTGCCGGCCGGAACACCGGTCAAACTTGCGGTGATGGATCGATTCGATGGCACAGTATGGAACCTGTCCGATTCTTCCGAAGCCACGGACTCCTCGAATTATCATCGCGTGGGCACCACGATCAAGGCGGATGAGCAGGGTAAATCCTTCACTGCGACCTTCACCGTCGATCAGGAACTGACCGACACCTGGCTGCCGCTGGCGGGAGCGGCCACTGGCGTGAGCTTCGCCAACGATGCCGACAACGGCAATGACACGTTTTACTACAACACGGATACCGATTCCGCCATTATTCCCGCCGGCACGCGTAAAGGCCTCACCTATACCGAATCCGGCATTATCGCCCGCAAGCCCACCGATAAGCAGATCAGCAGTGCGGCTGCGGCCCGCATCACCCAACCAGAAGCCCAGGATGTTCCCGATTCGGCCAGCAAACTGGCCACGTCCATTGCCGGCGGGCAGTCCTCGGGCGGTGCCGCAGCCACGGCGTTGGCTGACACATTGAAAGACTCCGGATGGTTCTCTCATGGACTTGAAGGCGACCATCCCTCCGATGCCGGCCATGGCAACTACCGCATCAACAAGCTGCTGGCAGGCACGGCCATGGTGGGCGACTCCGAGCAATATGCCTCCGCCATGGCACTGATGGCTCGTGATCTGGGACTGCCCTCCCGTGTGGTCCTGGGCTTCCTGCCGAAAAACGAGGATGGCGAAATCACCGATGCCCGCACGGAGAAGACCTCGGGCAATGGCACCAAAATCGAATTCACCGGCAACGATGTCACCGCTTGGGTGGAAATCAAATTGCAGGGCCTGGGATGGGTGGCGTTCTATCCGACGCCCAAGGAGACCAAGATGCCTGATGAAAACCAGAACCTGACGCCGCCGAATCCGCAGACGCTGGTCCGGCAACCACCAGTGCCGTTGACCGATCCGCTGCGCGATCAGACGCAAGCCAAGGGCCAAAGCTCATTGGCCGGCGCCGACGCCGATGATTCGCCGACCAACCTGTTCTGGGCGCGGTTCTGGCGAGTGACCCGCAAGGTGGCCCTGTACGGCAGCCCATTGTGGACCCTACTCATCGCCTGCGGTCTGATTCTGATGTTCAAGGCCATACTGCTGGCACGAGCGCGGCGGCATGGCAGTCCGAAAGCCCGTGTGGCAGCAGGTTGGAATGCCATACGCATGCTTGCCGAGCAAAGCGGCATCACAGCCAAGGGCACTCGTCGAGATCAGGCCGGTGCCATCGCCCGTCAACTCGGCACAGATGACCAGGCTTTGATCCAGCTTGGCCGGGAAGCCGACTACGCCACGTTCTCGGGGCAAGACATTGAATCGGGCCAAGCCACCACATATTGGACAGGAGTCGACCAATTACGCAAGGCAATGCTCGCTTCTTTGCCGCGTTTCAGGAGGATACGTACACGACTTTCCCTGAAAAGCGTGGCTATACTGTCAAATGGGCACGCAGCAAAGCCGCACACGACGCATGTCAAGCGCACGCGTAAGAAGGGGAAGGCGTCATGACCACAGGCTCCATCCGTATCGCGATGACCAGTGACGTGGGTCTTAGGCGCAAAAACAACCAAGACACCGGATTCGCGCAACAAGGCGTGTTCATGGTCTGTGACGGCATGGGCGGCGGCAAAGGCGGCGAGCAGGCAAGCCAGTTGGCTGCCCAGCATTTCGCACAATTGGCCGCCATGCCTTCACGCACCCGTCAGGATATCGACGACACCTTGGCACGGGCCCAGCACGACATTCTCGATCTGGGAGACCGCCTTGGCGGCGTGGCCGGCACAACCTGCTCCGGTTTGGTACTGCCCCAAGATCATGCGGATTCCGCCAGCGCCCGCAGCGCTGCTTTGTTCAGTGACGCCGATGATCAGGACTTCTCGGACCAGACCTATGTGGTCAATGTCGGCGATTCCCGCACCTACCATCTCAGTCCGTTGGCGCATGCCGATGCTCCCGCCACGGATATCATTCCCGTGTGGGACGCCGCTTCGCTGACCCGCATCACGCGAGACCATTCCCAGCGCCAAGAAGCCATCGATTCCGGGCAGATGTTGCCGGAAGAGGCGGAGGCGACCATTCCACGCAACATCATCACCCAATGTCTGGGTGATCCGGATGGCATCATGCCCGACGTATATGTCGCCGATCTGACCGGCCGCTTCATCATCTGTTCGGATGGATTGCATGGCGAGGTGCCGGACGAACAGATCGCGGCCATCGCCGCGGCGCATTCCAGTCCGCAGGAGGCCGTGGACGCCTTGGTGGCGGCCGCTCTTGATGCGGGCGGAACCGACAATATCACTGTGATTGTGGCCGATATGCCATTGACCGAACCCGAACATCATGCGTTCAGCGCATTCAGGCTGGACGAAGGTGAGGATATCGGCGCCATTGAAGACGCAACACTACAAACACTACGGACCATACGTTCGGCATAACCGAGCGAACATAAGGAGGTAATCCCATGGTTGATTATGATGCTGCGGTCGCTGCCGTTCAGGATCCGAACGCGGATCCGATTCTGCTGGCAAAAATCGCCTACGAGAATCCGGAATTCGGTGCCAATGTCGCCGTGAATCCGCGCTGTTATCCCGGCTTGAAGCGTTGGATCGCCGAGTTCGGTGACGATCGCGCCCGCGAGACCCTGGCGCAATACGGGTTCACTGCCGAGGCATTCGGCGGCCCGGTTCAGGATCAGAAAGCCACGGCACAGGCGGCCCAGCAGCCCGCCGCCGAACAGGCTCAGCAGCCCGCGGCTCAGGCGGCATTCGAGGAGCCTGTGGCCACCAATCCTTACGGTTTCACCGCCGAACAGGCCCTGACCACCACCGACCAGATGCAAATCGCCCAGATTGCCCAGTACGCGCCTGAACTACGCGCCTGCATCGCACGTAATCCCAACACCTATCCGGCACTGATCGAATGGCTGGGCCAGCTCGGCGACCCGGCAATCAACGCCGCTCTGGCTTCCCGTCAGTGAAAGGACGGCATCATCATGGCCAAACTTCCCTACCCTCCAGCACCTGAACTGGGTTGGTATTCTGACGATCCGGTGGAAGGCACCCCGGATTCCGCAGTTGGCACAGCCGAACCGCAGAACGACTACGGGCAGCCCAGTACCGCGGAAGCGGCAACCAATACCGCTTTTACCGCAGAGCCTGCCGCCACGGCCGCCGCCGCTGAGCCCGCTGCCACCGCTCCGGCAGACACCACACCGCACGCCGCCGAAAACGACATCGAGGATTGGGACAGCACCGTGCTCTCCTCCTCGTTCACGTCCAAGGCACCGAAGAAGACGTACCTGCTGCATAACGATGTCACCGGCCAGACCATCGTGATCGATAAGAGCACGTTGCTGGGCCGCAAGCCTTCCATGGATGTGCCGCAGGGTGCCAAGGCGGTGCGTATCGTAGACCCGACCCGCACCACATCCCGCAACCATGCCGCCATCAGCATCGACACCGATGGCGCGCTGTGGATCGAGGACTACGGCTCGTTGAACGGCACCTACATCATCACCAATGGCCAAGAGACACAAGTCACCAAGGGCACACCGCTCAAGCTCAGCGCGCCTGCCACGGTGCGTATCGGAGACCAGTTCTTCCAGTTCACCGAAAAACAGGCTTGAGTAATCAAGCAACGAGCGGCTGCCTGCTCTTGTTCAACAGGAAAATCACAATGGCAAATATACGGATGGCCCGGAACTGATATAGTTCCGGGCCATCTTATTGCGATTAACGCAAGATCTGAGTCCTAGAAGGGGCATCCTTTCTAGGACCTTCTCACTTACTCCTCGATGTCAGGCTGACCGCCCTGATCGGAGTAGAAATCATCCGGGTTGAAGTCGTCGCCGAGCTTCAGATCGCCGAACTCGAGGTTCGAGAAGTTCAGGTCAGACAGGTCGGCGTCGGAGAAGCTCGCGTCGCCGAGATCGCCATCGCCGCCCAGACCGAAGTTCGGGTAGATGGTGTCGCGAATGGCCTTGTCAGGCTCGACCACGGCG
>ERZ773134.1003-NODE-1003-length-25817-cov-20.899037_pt1 | contig 25817 bp, 33 predicted proteins | sample MGYA00580856_ERZ773134 | MGnify/ENA primary metagenome ERZ773134 (study PRJEB29015, sample SAMEA2737823) | human gut metagenome | biome: human gut; feature: human-associated habitat; material: faeces | place: China | collected 2012 ... | reverse complement strand
AAATAAATGGTGTAAATTATCAGGATTCTTTGTTCAGGGGAATTGAAGTGGACGGTGACAGTGTAGATTCGGATAAAATCCAATTTGAAAGAGCATTGATAAATTCGCAAATTTCAAATATTTTAAAGCAGGCTGGTGTAGATACATCTTCTATTACGAAAGATTGTACTTTTACTGTCGATCCATACAGTTATGAAATAACGGTAGATGGCGTGGATGAAGAAACAAAGGTGTTGATGCAGGATGCCTTAAATGTAGGAGATAACGGAAAAAACCTCTATAAGCATATATATTATTGTTCAACACAAGATGGCTGTGAGAGTTCTCAGATAACAAAGGAATCAAAAATGAAATACGAAGCATATCATCAAGTTTATAGTTATACAGGATATGAATTAGATAAACTTGAGGAAAAAAACGGGACATATTATACGGAGTCAGGAGAGAATATATTAGACTTAGTGGATAAGGCTGTTGAAGATTCTGGAAAAGTTCCGAAAGAGTTCAAGCAGCAAATGAAGAATTGGATACATGACCTGGTTTCAACTATGTCAACTAAAGGATGGAACAATGTGCCGGATATGACTTTAAGCATTTTATATGGAAAGAGTGGTTTAAAGGACATGAATCAGTTGATCACATATCAATATGAAGCTGATAGTACAAACAGGCAATGGTATTCTGTACTTTAGAAATATAATATTTTTGAAAAAATATAGGGAAGTGTGTCAAGTATAGTAATATAGTTTTTTAGATAAAATATATGATTCGAAATTTTTAAATTAAAAAATAAACAATAGAGTGAGGGAAAGCGTTTTAATAATGAATCTATATAAATCAAAAAACTATAAAATAAAGAACTATGAACAGAAAGGAATTATTCATGAAAAAGAGAAAAATAGCAACAATATTATTGGCAGCATGTTTGCTGTTAGGAAATGTCTCAGTAGCGAATGCGGCAAGTATTGATAATGGCAATAAAGTACATTTCAATACAGAAGATAACGACACGGATTTAACATTATTACAATCGAAAATTGCAACCGAAGAAGTGACTTGTGACTTTACGGATGCAACAAATGATGGAGCAAGTGCATATGCAGATACAAGAAGGGTGTCAAATAAATATATGTGGAGTGCAAGCACGATGGAATATAATTTCTCTGATCAGAAATGGACATCGAATACAGAAATTTTTAGTACATATGCAAAAACATCAGAAGGGTTTGTAATGTCTGGTTTCTTACTGAATCCAAAAGGTCAGAGCAACTATAATTCGGCATTAAGAGAGGGGTATCTGAATGATTCTGCATATGATGAAAATCAGGGACATTATTATCAATGTGTTGTTTCGGATGAGGACTGTAATAATATTACATTTATGTTAGAATCTAATGTTAATGTATTTATTTTTGACAATGATATAAATTTAATATATCGTTCATCGGATGAGGCGGGAGTTACCAGTTATTTTGACAGATATTATTCAACAACTAAAACGATTGCAGGAACGTCGAATAAGGTAATTAGTTTAGGTCTTATTGATGGAAATTATTATATTGTTTTTAAGGTAAAAGATGCAACAGCAACTACCGGTTATCATTATGGATATTATGCTGGACAACCATTGCCAATAGCACAAACAACAACCTTTTCGGATCTTACACATTATACAACAATAAAGTGGAATCGAAGCTCATCTAGCCAATCAGCAAGTACGCAAACATTGACCATTAATTGTCCTAGTGGAAGTGAAGATGAGTATGCATTGACAGGTGTGAAATTTTCGGATAAATCAAAAGCATTTGCTAATAATACATACGCATCAAGCATTGACTATTATTATACGCCAGCAACTGCTAGTTATTCAAAAAAACTAGCACAAACAGGTGGTTGGTGGAGTGACTTGGTTGACAATAATCCACCATCAGGATCAATTGATGGAAACTATGCAACATCTGTTACAGTACATTGGGTAAGTGGTATTTCTTATGTAAATGCTAGTTGCACTACAATGACACAGATGACATTGGATTATTTAGTTCCTTTCGGAATAATAGTGGGCTAAATATTTAGAAAGATAAATAAATTACGGATGGTATTTTTATACCATCCGTGGATTCCAAGAGGTGACGATAAGATGGGACACTATGTACATTATATAGGTGGCGGAATAGTAGATAGTAAAATATATGAGACAGGAAATGCAGCAAAAAGTTTTAAATCGCCGATGAAAGAATTAAATGAGCAAACGGTGTTAATAGAAAATGCCAAAACAAATAAGAATGATAGTTATCATCAGCATACGAAATACGATGATCAGGTAGATCGCTATTACAGTACATATGATATAGGAACATTGTTGCATAATAATGAAAGTTATTTAGAGGGAACAATCGATTCAAAATATGATGTAGATTACTATTCTTTTTCTTATCCGCAAAAAAGTTTTTACTCTAAAATGGGTATATCTTCAGAGATAACGATTTCATTGGAAAGCAAGAATAGTCAGGCATATAATTTAGTATTGTACGATTTATATGGCAATCAGATTGGAATAGCGACAGATGATGGACATGGTAATAAACAGCTTACGGTACCTAATTGGGACTGCGTTACATCAGATTATGTGATCAGAGTAGAAAATTCCAATATGACATCGGATTCCGGGGAAGGTTCCTATAGAATAAAAATTACGGAAACGAAAAACAGGGATACTTCAAGTAGTAATGTGCAGCACTCACAAGAAATAGCAAATGCAGATAATTCAGAAGAAAAAAATGCAATAAAGCAGAAATATGAAAAAACATATCAAAGCGAAATTGACAAATTACATCAGATGCAATTTGAAGCGTTGCCGGAAGATGAAAAATATTCGGGAACGGATAGTGTAGAAGAATTATTAAATAAGATGAAAAAGGGGGAGCAGTTAAGTGTGTCGGAAATGGCATATGTGAAAATATTTGCCAATTTATCTGATTATGAGAGAGCAGAGAAGTCGAATTATATAAAAAACGATTTTTATGCAGAAATAGAAAGAATAGCAAATGAAAAAGGAATTGAACTGCCAGATACATCATGGAAAATTGAAATAGATGTATCTGGAACTATTACGATTAACGGGGACATTACAGAAGAAAACAAAGAACAGATAAAAAATATGATATCGGAAAATTTTGCTGATGATATGTGGGAAAAATATATTCAGACAGCAGATATTTCTAACACACAATATAGATTAGTAAATGCTTACTATGAAGTGGAACAGTTCATTCAGAAAGCAACAAATGGACAGTATTCATTTGACGATATAAACGTAGATGACAATGGGAAGATTACCGGACTTCCAGAGAAAATGTGTAAAATAATGAACTCCCAGGAAGCCAATGCGAAATATGAGGAAATACGAGATAATATCTATATGCTGACGGATTATAAAAATCAATATGGATTGGAGGATATTCTTGCATTTAAGGCAGGGTATAATATTTCGGACTCTGAGGTAAGTACTGTGGGTACATCTGGCAATAATAGTGTTATGGATAATGCAGGATACTATAAAAATATGAAAACTATAATATAATGATAGAACCTAATAGAAATGGCGGGTTTAAAAGACATGAATCAGTTGATTACATATCAGTATGAAGCTGATAGTATGGACAGACAATGGTATTCTATACTGTAGCAATATAATTTTGGGGGAAAATATAGGAAATGTGCCGTCAAGATGATGGCACATTTTCTATATATATGATATTTATTTAGAGCCTATTTAGATAATATGCAGAGTACTTTATATTTATTTAATGGAAAAATAAAAATTACCGATATAGTAGGAAGATAGGAAGAAGGTGAGTAATATGCTGGAAATTGCTGTTTGTGATGACGATATAGCAGATCTTGAGTGTGCAGTGAATATGCTGCATAAGATTTTTACAAGTCAAAAGATTGCTTATCATATTGAGCAATTTGCGTCTGCAAATCAAATGCTTGAAAATATCAGCAACATTGATATCGGAATTTTAGATATTTCGATGGAAGAACTGAATGGTATTAAACTGGGGAGAACATTGAAAGAAAAATTTCCAGATGTGAAATTAGTGTATATTACGAGTTATGAAGAATATTGTATGCAGGTCATTAACGAAGTTCATGCATTTTCATTTCTATGTAAACCACTGGAATATGATAAATTGGAAATGCAGATGTTGGAACTACTGGATCAACTGCCGGATACCGGAGCAGAAAAGGATTTTTATAAAGTGACGGACAGCAATGGGAAAGAGTATCTGTCAATCAAATTGAAACTCAGGGACATTTTATATTTTGAATACATAAAAAGATCAAGAAAAGTACTGATAGCGTTGTCTGATATCACATATGAGTATGACTGCATTTTTGAAAAACTGGTTGAAGAACTGCAGCCCTATGATTTTGTTGTGAATTGCAGAGGAAATCTGGTTAATTTAAGGCATATTGAAAAAATAAAAGGCTTTACCATTTATCTGGACAATGGAAAAGAACTCCAGATTGCGCAAAAGAGAAGCAGCGATTTTAGAGAAGAAGTAAATAAATTTTTGCAGAAAAATTCATAGGAGAAACGATGAATACGATTTTACTGATATTATGTAATGCTCTTTCCTGTTTTATCATAAGTACCATACTGTTCCAGTTTATGAATGGAAAGTATAAAAGAAGCAGTCAAAATAGATATGTATATATTGTGGTTGAGACTGTCACAGTGATTTTTACAACCTGTATCAATATGTTCAATCATTCCATATTAAATCTGGTGGTCTGGGGCGTGTTGACGGGGGTGATCGCATATGCTCTGTATTATGAGGATATGGATAAACCGTTAAGACGTATCATTGAATGTGAGGCATTGGTATTTTGCATGTCTGTCTGTGAATCATTAGGAGTGATTCTTTTACAATGTATTTTGCAGGCAGCAGATATAAAAAATGTGAATGAAACGATGCTTTACTGCCTTGAGGTAACATTTTCAAAAGTAATACTTATTTTTTTGTATTATACATTCATAAACAGGTTTGTGAAAAAGAGCGATATTCCTTATGCAAAGACAAGGTACATCATGTATGGAATGATACTCCTATACAATCTGATTAACATGGGTGTAATTGTAGAGAATTTTAAAAATGGAGAAGAAAATTATTTATGTGCAGTCAATATGGGGTGTATTGTTCTGGCAGATCTATACCTTTTATATTTTGTTAAAATGGCAGATGAAAAGAACTATTATGAAAAGCAGCTCATCGCTTTAGAGCAACAGGCAAAGGTACAATACGAATACTATTTGACGCAGACAAAAAAATATGATCAAACCGTCCACATATTACATGATGTAAATAAGCATATTAAAGCAATCGAAGGATTATATGGTGCAGAGCAGGGGAATACGGCAGGAGAATATGCAGCGGAAATCAGAGAACTGTTAAAGCCGCTCATTCCGGTTCAATACACAGAAAATCCAATATTAAACATTCTTCTTACCGATAAAGAATCCGTTATGAAGGAAAAAGGTATTTCAGTAACCATAAAGGTGGATAATGTGAATCTGAATTTCCTTGCACCAATCGACATTACAACTATTTTTGGAAATTTATTGGATAATGCGATTGAGGCTGCAGAGAAGCTTGAAGGCGGGAAATATATTTCGATTAAGATTGGCTCATACCATAAAATGATAGCTGCCAGCATCGAAAATAACTGCGGGGAGGTAAAGTGGAAAAATGGTTTTCCGGTATCAGCGAAAGGAAAAGGCGGTGGAATAGGACTGCTGAATGTTCAGAGCAGTGTAAAAAAATATGATGGAAATTTAATATTGAAAAGTGATGGAAATAAATTTATTGCTGAGTTATTCCTCAATTCATAAAAAGTCTTACTTCGTGCAAAAAAATCGTACTTGGTGCAGAAAAGGTAAAATATTAGAAGTGGGTTGTCGATAGAAAAAGAAAAATAAAGCGGATGACAGATATAAAAAATTTAATGATAGGAGGCTTCGATTATGTCAAGAATTACGGACTACGGTTTTTTATTTCAAACGACATTTGGAACATCAAAAACAAATTTAGTCAACAATATTCAGTTGTCCCAAATGAACAGCAGTTCTGTACAGAAACAATTAAAAGCAGCAGGGATCGACACAAACAGTAAAAAGTATAAAGCAGCACTGAGTGAGATGATGAAAAATGGAAACGGTGCAATGTTTACAAATGTTCAGGCAATTAAGAACCTGATGAGCCAGTATGACAAAAATGGAGACTGGATTGATCCGAATACCGGATTAACAGGACTTGCTGTAACGGATGAGAACAGAAACAGTTATAAACATATCATTTCTATTCCAGAGAGCAGCCGGGAAGAAATGTTTGAACTGGCAAAGAAAGAATTCTTAAATGAAAATGGTACTCTAAATGGTGATACTACCAAAAGGGAGAGTGTATATAACAATTTATACAGAAAAATGGATAAGGATGACCGCTTATCAGCAGGCTGGACAATGGAACAATATGAACATCAATACAGACAGGCATTTGCAGAAGCTGCAAAAGCCGCAGATTCTACATGGAGAGCTGGTAAACCAATACCGGCTGGCGCATTGGATGGTATTACGAGAGAGTCGGTGGAAAGTGGTAGGAAGTCAGTAGATATAAAGTTATAGATAGATTTATTTATGAGCTACGAGGTGGAACTAAGATAATGGGTTTTAAGGAGGAAAAATAGGATATGAAAATATCTAATTACATGAACAATACGAATCTGATCGTAGAAAAAAATAATGTTAAAGTCCAGAAAGAAAATAAGCAGACAAACGAAAAACATACAACGGAACAATCGGTAAAGCTTTCTATTTCTAATGAGGGAATGGAGTATTATCGCAACTGTATACAGCAGAACAGACAGGAAACCTATGATGATGTACTTCAGCGGAGAGAACTGTTAAAAAGTGAAAAAATCAGAGATATTGATTATGGATATGAAATTTCAAAGAAAGCAGCAGAATTGAATAAAGATGCTGCTAATGCCGGGCAAAATGCTTTAAGCACTACAGACAGAGCGAACGGTTATGTTGCAGCATATGCAGAGTTGTATGATGAAATTGTTCAGGGATATGAATCTGGTACACGGGAAATATATGTGACAGATGAAAATGGAACTCATAAGCTTACAAAGGATGAAGAGTTAAGCAATTTAGATGCTGCATATAAAAAAACAGTGGATGACTTTGTGACAATGGAGACAACCAATCAGCATGCCCGTGGAATTATTGGTGAAGAAATGAATAAAATTTCAAAAATTACCACAAGGTCAACTTTGGCATCGGCTTACATTGAGGAGCAAAAAACCAGGGGAAAGGACGAAATCCCAGAAAATTTAACTGAGAAAATGTATGGTGCAATCACATCATTTAAGGAAAAATATACAATGATTCATCATAATCAAAATCAGTTATCGCAGTTATTGATGAGTGTTAAAATTTAAAGGCTAAAGATTAATGCTTTGGAAGAAGATAAGTTTACATTGATGGAAATTAAATACTCAAGCCATTCGATATGATTATGACAAACACAAATGTTAATAATGCCTGCCGTATGTGGAAGAAAAAAGAATCCAAACTGGAACTTGCTGCCACCATGATCCGTAAAGTCATGCCTGAATTTCAAAGCAGGGAACATGTCATTATTCTTTGTGACAGCTGGTATACGAAACAAAATCTGGTCTGTATTGTCAATGAATATCCGAACCTGGATCTTATTGGTAATGCAAGGATTGATTCTGTTATGTATGACCTTGCTCCTGCACATACCGGCCGCAGGGGGCGTCCGGCTAAACATGGAAAACGGCTTTCTGTTGAGACTGACTTTACCTTTTCCGGTGAAAAAATCGGTGATTACTATACCGGTGTCCGCCGTGTCTTTACCAGGATCTTTGGCAATCAGGAAGTTCTGGCTTATGTCACAGCCACAGAAAAAGAGCATGGTAAAAAACGCCTGTTTTCAGTACGATTTTTCCAGAAGAACTGCAGATTTTCTGTGCATGGCAGGAAAAAGCACCATTGAATCAGACCGGCAGTGACTGGATGAAATATATCCCACTGTTTTTGTACTCATTTCGCTGGAATATTGAGACAAGCGACTATGAGCAGAAAACATTCTGGTCTTTTTGCAGCTATATGGTGCGGAGCTGCAAAGGGATTGAAATGCTGGTCAATCTGATCAATATCAGCTATTGTGCCATGAAACTTTTGCCGTATCAGGATAAAACTTTTTCTGAATATCGCACAAAGAGTGTACAGGAATTTCGTTTTGAATTAAGCCAGGGTATTCGCAGACAGATATTTTTTGCCACTTTCGTCAAAAATGTCGAAACACACATAAAAACAAATGCTGTGAAAAAGGCTTTAAATCGGTTGATTCATCAACAAGTCTACCATTTATAAAGTTGTAAACTGGTGATTAAAAATTGATGAAAGAAATTGTAGCCATATTATTTTGAAATATTATTATGGGAGGTATTTACGATGAAGAAAATTATATCTTATTTTTTGAGTGGAATCGTATTATGCACAGCTCTTCTTGTAACTCCTGTATCGGCAGCAGAAGTTGCACCGGCAGAAGAAACAATAACTATAAATTCTACTGTATCAGTGAGGGCTACAAATTATTGGACTAAGACAACAACAAAATTAAATTCTGTATATGGGACAGCATCAAATATTTCAACTGTTTCATCAGGGTCTGTAAGTGGATCAAATCCTCAGATTTTAAAAATAGAGGTGTATAGTAGGGTTAGTTCAGGAAGTGATTCGTTTTATTTATATGTAGAAGATGGCAATGGAAATGTTAATTATACAACAGTAAGTAAGAGTGGAACAATAACAATTAATGATTTTAATGGTTTTGATCCGTCAGGCAAGTGGAAAATATGGATTGTTACAAAAGGAACAGTTTCAACATCTACTGAAACAATAAAAGTATATTATACATATTAAAAATGTAATGTGGCTACAATTTTGTATTATAGGAGAGAGTGAAATATGAATGTAAATATTAACAATAAAAATTTATTTTCGCAAAGTTTGCTAATAAACAAATTCTTCTTTCAGAAAAATTTTTCACACAAGTAGACTGGGATTACGACCCTAGATTCTGGGTGTCAATATAGAAATAACAATTATTACTATAATAAAGATGGTGTACCTTTTTTATCAAAGGAACAGGCAGACCGTTGTATCAATGGTAAGGATTGGAAAAAGATAGTGTCTGTATCGGATAAGGTGAAGTCGGATTTAGAAAAGGTTGTAAAGCAGGATTTTATCAGTAGCAATGGTGCATATATACCAGAAGAAAGCAAGAGACATGATGTAATCAAACAGTATTTGAATACGATTCCTTCTGAACAGCGAAATTCCGCTTCGTGGACATTGAGCAGAATGGCTGGAGATTATGCTTCAAGAATGGAGACACTGGTAAAGAAAAATAATCCTGGATGGAAGCCGGGAGATGCATTTGATACAAGTATTTTAGATCAGATGGATGATACTCTTGGTGGATTAGATTTTAAAGTATAGATGCAGGTGGTCTAAAAGGAAATCAATATTCAAGGTGATAAATCTGCATAGCATGGATTGAGATAAGAAAGAATTCGAGGGAAAAAAACTTGCCAGAATAAAGACATCATCAGTAAATGTCTCAATTATTAGTATGTCAGGTGTAGATTCATCTGTTATATTGGTAAATTTGACTAATGATACGAAAATTGCTAACAAAGCTATAGTTACAGGTATTTCATCTTCTGGAACACAGTCTCCTAGTCAGGGGAATGTGCATCATATGATTATGCCTGCAAGTAATGGTAATTGGTATACTTCAACGGTTTCCAGTGCAAGTAGTGGGCACTATAACATTGATATTGATGATGGTATACCTGTTAAGCAGAAAGGTATTAGTCAAAGTATATTTGAAGCTAGCGTGTGATCAATATTATATTGATTCTGAGAGAAATCCAACAGGTGGCATAGTTGGAAGGACTCCGAATAATGAAAGGAGATATGTTAATATGGCAGTTACAGGAATAGGAACTTATGCGTCATATACGAATAGTTATGGCAATACACAAAATGCTGGAAACAAAACGGGCAGGACATATAAGAATGCCCATGAATATAAGAACTATTTAACACAAAAATACGATTGTTTACGAAGCAGGGATTATTCCGTAAATATAAACAGTTCTCTTTTGTCAAAGGCTATGGGAGATGAAAAGACAAAACAATGGTTGGAGTACAATTTATCGCTAATACCAAAAACAATAGAACAGTCAAGAGCTTATGTGGCAGCAAGAGGAGCAAAGATACTGAGTTATAGTATTACTATAAATGGATATGATAGCATGAGTTCTGTAATGTGTACTCAAGATGAGGTTGATCCGGGAACAGAAAAAGCAAGGAAAGAACTTGAAGAAAGACTCGAGAAAAGAAAAGCAGAAAAGAAAGAGACAGAGGAACGGCTGGAAAAACAGCGTGCCGAAAAACAGGAGCAGGAAGAACGGCAATATAATCTGAAAATTGATGGAAAAGATGTAGATGACTTGACAGGAAAAATGGTGGAATTGCTAGGTACTTCAACTTCTATAGGAGTGACAGAAAATGGAGTTTCGGCATTTGATGCTTTGGCATAGGAACTTTGATATAAAAGTGTAAGGGAGCATAATGTTATGACAAAAATAAGTAATACAGGAAACAGTTTTGATATATGGAATCTGCTCGATTGGTCAACTGTAAACAATGGAGAAAAATCAAAACAGATGCAGGATGCGGTGCCGGAATTAAAAGGGCGGAAAATTAGAATTGACAGTCTGGAACTGTCAAAGGAAGGTATGGCGGCACTACGTGGAAGAGTACAGAGCATGCCGGGACGTATTGATATGGAAGAAATGATGCAGATGAGAGAAATTCTTCCGAAATTGAAACTGAATCCAGAGGATGATTTCTATTGGGCAATGAGAGAGGATATGCAGAATTCACTTGATGCAATCAAGCAGTCAAAGGGGAATTATACATTAGATGACCTGATTTCCATCCGGATGGATGCATACACCAGACAGTATAACGCTTTGCAAAAGTCGTATGAGGATGACAGTCGGGATATTTACATATGCGATGGTTCCAATGCGGAGGGAAAGCTACAGTACCATAAGGTATCAAAGGGAGAAGACGTGACATTTTTAAATCAGGCATTTGATCGTATTGCAGACAGCTTGGGCTTTACAGCAAATGGATGTGAAAGCCAGTTAAAGATTAATGAATTATTTGGTGGACAGAAAGCACCTGAACTGTCTTTGCCGGATAATTATGAAGAAAAACTATCTGGCATTATGAAGAAAGCTGCGGCTACATATGCAGAACAAAAGAAGAATGGAAACAATGTGAATGCTACAAATCTGGCACTGAAATACCTAAATGAAGATGCAGACTTTTCCGATGTCATGCATCAGCTATTTTCAAATATCAGACCGATGAGAATATTGCACAGAAACACAAAATTATCTCTATTCCAGAAAGCAGTCGTGAAGAAATGTATGAGCTGACCAAGCGGGAATTCCTGCAAAATAATGGAATTCAAAATGGCGATACGACAAAAAGAGGCGATGTTTATAATAATCTCTATAAAAAGATGTCTATGAAAGATTGATTAGCCGCAGGAAATACACTACAACAGTATGAAACGGCTTACAGGCAGGCATTTATTGCAACGGTCAAAGAGCAGATCCGGAATGGGATTTAGGGAAGCCGTTTTCGGCAAGTTTGTTGGATAATGTATCAAGGGAAGATATTGAAAAATCGTTACATAATAACGGAAAACTCTGGTACAAAGTAATATTGATTTGCAGATTTAGTATATAATTCGCTTGATGTTTTATGAAAGGTATTTCGCAGTCAGAAAATGTGATAAAGTGTGTCGTTGTGGAGAAACATGAAAACTTATGATAGAAAAAAGTAAAAGTGGAGTTTCAATAATAGGTGGTGCCGATGGTCCAACCAGTATTTTTATAGCTGGCAAAATACAGAAAAAATCTCTAAAAGTTAAAATACGAAATGCCATCTACAAACATAAACACAAAAGAGCAGAGAAAAAAATAGTTGCAGGTGCACATACACTGAATGAATTGGTGCAATATGCACTGAATAAATATGATTTAGTTGAAATTAATGTGGCGGAAAGAAAATGTATTGAACAACGAATAAATTTGAGGGAGAGCTTGATTTTACAGCATAAGCCGGAAGTTTTAGGAGAAATGAAGGATATTCCAAAGCCGGATATTTCTAATGAAGAATCTGTCAGACAATATTTGAATAAAATAAAGGCTCGAGGTGAAATGATTGCCGAAATGTCAGATGATATCATTCCTATGAACTTTCATTTATATGAAATAAGAATAGGTGATGATGTTCTTGAAATGGAGATTGATTACATTTGGAATATATTTGGTATATCCTATTCTGGAAACAGGAAAGTAATGAAAAAATTTGAGAAGATTTCAAAGGATTTGTATCTTTATTATGGTGTTAGTGAAGATGATATTAAGAAAAGAACGGAAAGATATTCATCGCTGGTAGCAGCATTGAGTTCATAAATTACTACTACTCTAGATAAAAGTAGTATTCCGATAAGTTAAAAGATAAAAGTTTAAAAAATAGGGAGGCTGTTTTATGTCAAGGATAACGGATTATGCTTTTTTATTTCAGAAATCATTTGGAACATCAGGAGTAAATGCAATAGGTAGTTTTCAGTTGTCACAACTTAATAGCAGTTCTGTTCAATCACAGCTAAAAGCTGCTGGAATTAATACGAACAGTAAACAGTATAAAGCAGCTGTTAAGAAGATGATGTCTGCCGGAAATGGTGCGATGTATGGCAATATTCAGGGAATAAAAAATCTGATGAGTCATTATGATAAGGACGGAGATTATATTAATCCGGTAAATGGATTGGCAGGACTTTTGGTGACAGATGAAAACGAGAATTCGAGAAAACGAATTATATCAATTCCGGATAGCAGCAAAGAAGAAATGTATGAACTGACAAAAAAAGAATTTCTGCGTGAAAATGGTGTATGCAATGGTGATACAACAAAACGAACAGATGTGTATAACAATTTATATCGCAAAATGTCCAAAAAGGACAGGCTGGCTGCCGGGTACACCCTTGAAAAATATGAGAGAATTTACAGACAGGCATTCTATGATGCTGCAAAAAAGGCTGATCCTAACTGGGAAATTGGTAAGCCAATCAAAGCTGGGGCACTCGATGATGTTACAAGAGAGTCTGCGGAGACAGGAAAATCTCCGGCACAGGCAACACTTGATACTAAAATTTGACATATTTATGATAACCAAATATTAATGAGGTATTGCAATGAGAAAAATAATAATGTCTTTGGCTCTTTGTGCTTTATTGTTTACTGGCTGTGGGAAAAGTGATATTGCTAAAACCTATGAACAATCAGAACAGGACGGAATAATAAAAACATATTATGAAATGAAAGATGGAACATGGCAATGTGAGGACACAACATATCAGTTTCGATTGAAACTCGATGGCAGAATGCCAAATTCTGAGTTAGATAGTTGTTTTGTCGTTCTTACAAATAATGAGAACTTAACTTTTGAGGAGGTATCAAAAAGTCTGTATAGCAGTTCATTTGAGGATATAAAAGTAATGGAAGGCTCTCTTATTGTAGAAATGATATATTGAGCCAACAGGCAAAAGGATTTACGATATGATACAGACAGGGCAGTAAACCGATAATGGTTTGCTGCCCCTTTTCACAACAAAAAAAGGTCATTTCACAACAACTGTGGCACATACAATCTGTTCGTCCGATATAATAAATATATTTATCAGACAAAAAGGAAGTGACAATATGCGAATTGCTATCTGCGATGATGAAGTATCTATGGTTCAGATACTGGAAGAAAAAATAAAAAAGTTATTGCCGGATGCGGTTATAGATAAATATTTATCGGGTGATGAACTGATCGCAAGTGGCAGTAAGCCGGATATTCTTTTTCTGGATATTCAGATGCCGGGAATGGATGGTATGGAAACGGCAAAGGTGCTTCGTCAGGACAATGAGAATATGATACTCATTTTTGTGACAGCAGCAGAGGAATATGTTTTTCAGGCATTTGATGTCGGAGCATTTCATTATCTGGTTAAGCCATTTTCCGATGAGAAATTTAAAGAGGTTGTGACAAAGGCAGTCCATAACATAAAAAGGAGTTCCAGACTTGAAAAAGACGAAAAATATATCATGGTACAGACCGCCGGAAGTCATATAAAAATTTTTCTGCGTGATATTGTGTATGCCGAGGTGTATAACCGGAAAGTTATTATCCATACACGAAGTACGGATATTGAATACTATGGTAAATTACAGGAATTAAGTGATATGGCAGGAACAGATTTTTTCCGAACACACAGAGCCTATCTTGTACATTTTAAATATGTAGAAAAATATGATGCAACTTGTGTAACTATGAAAAATGGAACTGCATTGATTGCAAAAAAGAATTATCCGGAGTTTGTGAAGCAATATCTGAAGTATAACCAGAGGAAAGGAAATGAAGTCAGATGAGTTTAGTGGAAAGATGCTGGATGATCACATCGAAGTTTTCTGTTATTGCAATTTTGATTATTACAGGAATCTGTTTTGGTGTTTTTGTATATCCATATATGAAAAAGAAAAGGGAAGCTGCTCTGGTCAGTATTGTTTATATTGGAATTATGTCTGTGCTGTATCTGATACCGCAGCAGATTGGCAATTTTTCTGCATATATGCTGGGAGTTGTGGCTGCATTTCTTGTGATGTATGTACAGGACAGAAGAAACATCTATCAGAAAATATTTCTTGCAGTGACATTTTTTTCTATCCGTTGGCTTGCGGTTGCAATGGCAGACAGACTGGATGATTTTATCACAAAAGCTTTGGTTTTTGGGAATACGATTGCAGGAAGACAATGGCTGCAATATGGACTTTATGCTGGAACGAGAATTCTGGATATTGTGCTTTGTATCATTTTCCTTGCAGTTGCAATCGGTCTGATCAATAAAGCATATGTATACAAAAATGATGAAATGAACGTTAAAGAGCTGGTAATGCTCATCATACCTTCTCTTGTGGGAGTTACAGGATATGGCATTCTGCAATATTATCTGAATATTTATGAAAAAGATACAGGAAAGAGCCTGACAGATACCTATGGATTTTATGGAGCTTTAAGCTTTGTGCATTATTTTATCTCTATCATAGCAATTCTTGTTATGACAACGATGTTTCAAAACTGGAAGGTGGCACAGGAAGAACAGACAGGGCAGGAGTTGGTATTAAATCAGGTCAGTAATATGAAAAAGCATATCGGGGAAGTGGAAAAGCTGTATCAGGATATCCGCAGCCTGCGTCATGACATGGGGAATCATATACAGATGCTGGAACATCTTGTGGCAGAGAATCATATGGATGATGCAGCAGAATATATGGAGCATTTGAAAAAGGAGTGGAATGAAATATCTCCTGAGATAAAAACGGGGAGTCCTGTCATTGATGTGATTCTGATGGAAAAGTTAAGAGAAGCAAAGGAAAAGCAGATTCGTTTTATATCAGATTTTCATTATCCGGGGGATACGAAATTAAATGCATTTGATTTAAGCGTGATCTTAAACAATGCACTGGATAATTGCATGGAAAATGTAAGTGGAGAAAATCCTTATATCTGTATCTCTTCTTTTCGGAAAAACAGTATTTTTATGATAACCATAAAGAACAGATATGAGGGAGAGTTAAATTATAAGGACAGTGATCTGCCGGAAACAACGAAATCCGGGAAGGAGCATGGAATTGGACTGCATAATATCCGAAGGGTTGCAAGGATGTATATGGGAGATATATCTTTAGAGCAGGAGAATCAGGAAGTGGTTCTAAGTATTATGTTACAGGTAGAATAAGGACAAAAAGCACCTTCGAGGTGTTTTTTATTTGCTTCACAACAAAAAAAGGGCGGTTCACAACATCGCTGTTTATTGTAAAGAAAGATATGCCGAAAGGATCAGTAAAGAGAAATCATGTTGTACAGATTTTTAAGGAAACGGATTTCAGAATTTAAGCTCAAGGAGGCCAAATCCTCTCCTCACCAAAGGGTTCGGATTTTGCTTCGCAAAACAAGGAGGATTAAAATGAGAATCAATGGATTTAGTGGGACAAATACGCAGACAGGAACAATGGGAATGACACAGGGGAATGATTCTGTAAGTAAAAATATTCAGAATCAGATTGCAAATGCACAGCAGAAGCTACAGGATTTATCATCGAATGAAGAAATGTCATTAGAGGATAAGATGAAAAAGCGTCAGGAGATACAGCAGGAGATTAACAATCTCAATCAGCAGTTAAGACAGCACCAGATCGAGCAGAGAAAGGAACAGCAGAGTAAAAATTCGTCATCTATGGATGATATGGTGGCTGGAACAAGTAGCACTTCTAAAAAGAAAGACACCGGATTGTCACAGGCAAGTATGCAGGCGATGATCTCCGCAGATTCTTCCATGAAACAGGCAAAGGTGCAGGGAAGTATGGCAACACAGATACAGGGACGTGCCAGTGTGCTTGAATCTGAAATCAAACAGGATGCCGGAAAAGGAAATACTGAGAAGAAGGAAGAAGAACTGGCAGAGCTGCAGGCAAAGGCACAGTCTGCGACAGCAGCACAGATGTCTACACTTGCAGATGCAAATAAATCAGTAGAAGAAGCTGCAAAAGCGGAGAACAGCAATACAGAAGACACTGCAACAAAGAACAATACTGATAAATCCGAGAAAACACAGGAATCTGCGGGGGCTGCGGCAGAGGCGACAGACAACGTAAAGAATACGGATATCAAAGGGGAAACACAGGTGACATATACACCGATTGATATTCGTTTATAGTTGGTAAAGGAGAATGGTATTATGTCAGAGATTAAGAGTTTTAGTGATTACACAAGTAAATATAACAGCAATGTAGATTATTCCGCATTATTTGGCGGAACTTCCGACAGTTCATCCGTAGGAAACACCAATATGCTTTCTGATTATGCTGCGATTAAAAACGGAAGCTATGGAAAACTTATGAAAGCATATTATGCAAAGCAGGATGCAGAAAAATTATCGGGTAAAGGCGATACTTCACAGAAGCTTGCACTGATGAAAACAAATGCGGATTCCCTGAAAAAATCAGCAGATGCACTAAATGATGCGTCACTCTGGGAAAAAAAGAAAATAAAAAAGAAGGATGTAAAGACTGGGGAAGAAACAGAGGTAGAGGATTATGACTGGGATGCAATTACCAAAAAAGTGAAATCTTTTATTGATGATTATAATGATGTTGTTAAGGAGGCAGGAGAATCCAATACAAAAGATGTCCTTAGAAATGCTTCATGGATGACAGGCATGACAGACAAAACCAGTCATTTACTTTCTAAAATAGGTATTACCATAGGAAAGGGGAATAAGCTGGAGCTGGATGAAGATGAATTGAAGAAAGCAGATATCAGTTCATTGAAAACGGTTTTTACAGGTTACAATTCCTTTGTAGGCAAAACAGCCCAGAAAGCAACTGGTATATCAAATGCTGCGAACCGGGCAAGTGCAACTTATACAAACAATGGTACATATTCTAAAACGAATTCTTCTCTAACGTCAAGTAAGATAGATAAGGAAGTATAGTATGTTAAGCCTAAATGACAAGAAGAAAAATCTTTTGTATTAATTTGTCGGGAAGGAGGAACCAGATGAGTTTTACAGTCAATTTATCCGGTGGAGGTTTACTGATAAATAGATTTAATAGTTCTAATATGTTGAAAAGTACACAGGAAAAATTGCAGCGACAGCAGGAACGGGATAATAAGGTGGCTTTTTTTGAAGCACAAAAAGAAAATTTGAAAAACCGAAAGGCTGACAGTTTGGAAGAAATCTCTGAAAAGTTGGAAATGTTTCATAATTATGAGGATGAAATTGCGGCAGCAAATCAGGAGTATAATAATTCACAGATGTTTCATGTCATGGACGAGGCAGAAGAACATGGCGAAAAGATTGCGGAAGCTGCTGAGAGGAATAAGCCTAAAACAGAAGAAGAACGAAAGGAAGAAATGGTGGATGAAGCTCTTGGAACAGAGGAAAACAAGGGCATGATGTCTGAAATCATGGACGAACTTTCGGAGACAACCGAAGAAATGACAGAGCAGATGACGGAAAAAACTGTGGAGAATATGGAAGAACTTCCAGACGAGGTTTTGCAGGAGCAGCTTGCTACAGATAGTTTAGAGGCAGCAGAAATGGTACAAACAGACACAATTAAAAGGTATGTGCCGATTGATATTAGAGTCTAATGGTATTTATCTGGGAAGGAAACAGCTATGAAGATTTACAATAATACAAATATTACATATTCTGCAATCGAACATAACAGCAGGAAAAATACAAAGCAAAATGTTCCGGCAGATTTAGAAAAGAAAATGACACAGTATACAGATACACTTTCCATTTCCAAAACAGGGCAGGAGAGCTTTCGACATTTATCTTCTGTCAGTTCTATGGATTATCAGAACCGTTTTGAGAAGGAAGTGACGGATATATTTGTCAAAGAAGATACAGAGAGTGTAAAAACTGATTCCTTTGAACATCATGTAAACAGAATGGCAGAAGCATATAACAAAATGAAAAACAGCATTGAAGAAAAATATGCGGAACAAGATTATGAGCCGGAGTATTATGTGACAGAATCGGGCAAAATTGAGGAATTAACCAAAGAAAAAGAACTGGATATGCTGAATCAGGCATATGAAAATCACAGTAATTTTATGGCAACTTCAACAGAAATCTGGTCAGAATTACAGGATTTTACCCCATCGGTAGTTTACCATAAAGGAAGTGGACAGACAGCAAATGAACAGAACATAGGTGAGAACCAGGAGAATACTGCAAAATCTAAAGAAAAGGGGGTTATCCAAAATTCGGCATATCAGGCATTTTTATCCGCCATCCAGTCGGATAACCAGAAATTATCGCAGCAGTATTCGGGTGACTGGAAAGATTTAAGGCTAAATCTGAATGTATCAGATGGTGATCGGAAAATGCTTAATGGTATTTGGGATTATTATGCTAATAAAAGGTAATGAAAGCTTTGTAATACGAAAGCCTGCTAATATAAATTTCATAAGTTTTATGTTGCAAAGCGGACATTTCCATAATAGAATAAAGATAGAAAAGAATGCAAATTACATTGAGTAATAGGCAGAAGAACAGCCATACTAATAAAGGAGGTGTTTATATGGCAACTTCTAGTATCACGAAGAATTTTATCATATCCGGTCAGAAGCAGGTAGAGATGTTTGTCGATGCGATAGAGAATTCTGCCAATAATCGCCCGGTGCGCACTCCAGTATCTGCGAGACAGATAAAAGGAGAAGCAGAGTTGAGAAAATTCATGGAAAAAAGGAAGAAAGCGGATGTCGGTCAGAAATAATTATACGATGATTAACATTCGTGAGTATTTAGCTTTAGGAACTGATGAAGAGGTCGGAGAGCCTGCACTTGTCAGATTGCTCTCCGATTTTTCATGTCCAAAGAACCCGGATGTTGAATATTTTTTGAAGAAAAATGCAATAGAGTTTACCAAAAAGAATCAGTCCGTTACATATCTGGTCTTTTCCAATAATGAGGGAGAACTGATAGGCTATTTTAGTATAGCATTGAAGCCGTTGACCGTGAGAGGTGAAACAGTAAGCAATACAGTAAAAAGAAAATTACTGCGAATAAGTGAGCTGGATGAAAAATCACAGACATATACAATGTCAGCGTATTTAATCGCACAGCTTGGCAAAAACTTTGCTGATGGTCGAAACAATAGAATTACCGGAGCAGAGATGCTGGAACTGGCATGGTCGGTTATCGAAGAAATGCAGTATATGGGTGGAGGAATGGTGGTATTCCTTGAGGCAAATAATGACGATAAACTGTTGAAATACTATAATGATAACAGATTTTCACAGTTTGATACCAGACAAACCACTTCAAAAGACCAGGAGCCACATGAGCTGGTGCAGTTACTAAGACTGCTTTAATTAAATATTTTATAATAGCGTAAGGTGCATGGAAATAAAAATCCATGTGCCTTTTTTTGGGAAAAACCGTCTTGCAAATACAGGGCGGTATTTTCTGCATAGAAGGGAGATAGATCGTATGGCAGATAATCAAACGGAGAAACAAAAAGTACAGGAACTTACAGACAAGCTGGAACGTGGACTTACAGAACTTTTCAACAGTGAAAGTTACAAAAATTATCTATCCACAATGTCAAAATTTCATAATTACAGTTTTAACAATACACTTCTGATCGCCATGCAGAAGCCGGAGCGTCCCTTGTGGCAGGCTATAAGGCTTGGCAGAAGAACTTTGACCGTCATGTGAATAAAGGGGAGAAAGCAATCCGTATTCTTGCACCCGCACCCTATAAAATCAAAGAGGAGCGTGACAAGATTGATCCGGTCACACAGGAGATCATGCTTGACCGTGACGGTAACCCACAGAAAGAGGAAGTAGAGATTACGATTCCGGCATTTCGTTCGGTATCAGACAGAGAATCACAGATACAAATGATTGCTGATGATATAAGAACTGGAAATGTGAAACCTCTAAGTATTTTCTTACAGGCATCTATTGACGAGGGAATAGACGAGGACAGTGAAAGGCAGGCAAAGGAACTGCTTGTGAAATTGGCAGAATACAAGCCGCTTGCTAAGATCGAGGAACTGGAGGAGCAGAATTATAACATGATTGATGAGAGGCTCAACAATGGAGTGGAAAAATTCAATCGTGAGGAAGAAAAGAAAGAACAACAGGAAAAGCCGGAAGTACGTTCATCCTTAAAAGAGCGGCTGGCAGCCAAGCAGAAGGAAGCAGCATGGGGAAACAATAAAGACACGAAAGAACAGGATAAATTAAAAAAATCGTATAGGGAGATGTAGGAACATGAAGAATCTATTTACAGTTGAGGAAAGCAATTTGATATGTATTTTCCAGAGTGACAGCCGCACAAAGGTGATGGAAGACATTAACAGAGTATTGAAGCATATAGATGATACGAATATGATTGAATTGTGTGAAAATGTGCTTGAGAAACTTGGAAAAACGAGTGATAAAGAATTTGAAACATTACACTTAGAAAGTGCAGAGTAGAGGTGTGGAAGATGTAAAGCAGAAAGCAGTACATATGGAAGCATTGAAAGTAAGAGAAGATAAAATCAGGTAGATATTAGGACGTGGGAGAAATCCTGCGTCCTTTTTTAATGCGGATAAATATGATAGATGTTATAATGTGAAAAGATAAATGCGAAACATGCGTTATATTAGCAAAAGTTGTTAATTATATAAAGGTGGGAGAAATTTGGCAAAAAGTAAAAAAACAAAAATACATAAAAAGATAGATGGTCAGCTTTTACAGCTGAATAAAAAGTTTAGTGATCTCAAGATGAAACAGAAGGATAAGATTACAGGCTGGGTGTATGAAGAATACAGAAAGTATGTAACAGAGTATGATAAAGTACCTGATTTACTAGCAGATGAGCAGATTGTTGAAGTTGTAATTGATAAGATAAATGAGGCACAAATCTGGATACCTGAAGGAGAGATATACGATTATTATCGAAGAAAGAAACCACAACTTCAAAGACGGCTGGATAATGAAAAGGTAATTAAGTTTAAATCCTATGTCAGCTTTTATAAAAGTATTGTTGATCAGGACAGGGCATCCGTTGTTATATGCAATCTCAAACATGAGATTATTTACATGAATCCGGCAGCTGTTACCAGCTGTGCGAAGCGAGGTGGAGATAAACTTATTGGAAGAAGTCTGTTAGATTGTCATAATCCGGAATCCAGGGATAAAATACAGCGAGTTGTGGACTGGTTTGCAGCAGATAAAAGCCATAATTTCGTCTATACTTTTCACAATGAGAAACTGAATAAAGATGTTTACATGGTGGCACTCAGAGATGAAGGTAAGCTGATAGGATATTATGAGAAGCATGAATATCGAAATGTAGAAACTATGAAACAATATGATTTATGGTAATATTATGATATAGATTAAACAGGAAATCAGTAGATATTTTATAATCTACGAAGCGTAGAATCCGCATATATTCACCATTCTCTACGTTCCGTGGGTGTAAAACATCTATTTTATATACTATTCTGTGGTCAGAAAGGAGAAAAACAATGGATCAGGTAAAAATTGGAAAGTTTATTTCTGATGAAAGAAAGGCAAAAGGGTATACACAGAAACAATTATCTGAATTGTTGGGAATCAGTGATAAAACAATATCGAAATGGGAGTGTGGAAACGGCTTTCCGGAAGCATCACTGCTGTTACCATTGTGTAATGAATTAGAAATAACAGTAAATGAACTTCTGACCGGAGAGAGAATTTCCCAGCAAAATTATAAGAAAAAAGCGGAGGAAAATATGGTGAATATGATTAGGGAAAAGGAAGAGAATAAGCAAAAAATATTATTAACAACAATGATTGGTATAATATCAACAATTACGTTTGTGACCTTATTATTAGTGGTTTGTTTTTACACAGATGTGATTGCATTACCAATTAAGATTGTGCTGATGCTGATTGCGTTAAGTGTGTTTGGTGTTGGATTATATGTTGCAATGTGGGGAGACAGGAAGATAGGATATTTTAAATGCAGGAATTGTAATGAATTGTTTACTCCAACATTTATGCAATATACTATGGGAATGCATATTGCGAGTACAAGATATTTAAAATGTCCTCACTGTAAGACAAGGACCTGGTGCAAGAAAGTCATGACCAAAGAGTGCTGATTAGATCATATAGACAGGGTATGGCAACAGCAGGTTGCTTTTCAAAACATGAATTTATCTATATGATATGGTTATGGAGGTGACGACTATGGAAACGAAAAATATTATTTTGAAACTTCGTACTGAAAGAGGAATGTCACAAGACGAGCTGGCAGATAAAATTATGGTAACAAGGCAGGCAGTATCACGCTGGGAACATGGTGATACCATTCCCAATACTGATACACTTAAGCTATTATCGAAAGAATTTGATGTCTCAATCAATACGCTTTTAGGAGAACCAAGAAAGCTGATTTGTCAGTGCTGCGGGATGCCAATTGATGATGATTCCATATTGGGACGTGATAAGGATGGCACATTAAATGAGGAGTATTGTAAATGGTGCTATGCAGATGGAACATACACATATAATGATATGGATGAATTGATTGATGTATGTGTAAAGAACATGGTAAATGAAAACTTTACCGAAGAACAGGCACGCTCTTATTTGAAGGAAATGCTTCCAAAGTTAGATTACTGGAAAAGATATGATGAACTCAGTGACAATGGGCAGTTTGAAGAGTTTAAAAAGCAATTGATGAACGAAATAAATGATCTGCATATAGACGGACTTCCAAGGGTAGACAAACTAAATGCACTTGTGGGGAAATATGTGAATCTTGAATATCAACTGCCAAATGGACAAAAAGTAAAGTTTTTGGATGATCAGAAAACTTATTTGGGAAATCAAATGGAGTCTGAATTCGGAGGAGACCGGTGTTTTGGTATTCTGGCAGATATGGATTTTATCATCATATGTACATATGAAAAAGATGGTGAAAATCCAGAACTTCTGATTTATAAAAAGAGATAATATAAACAAAAAGAAAAGTATTGACAAATAAACGATCGTTTACTGTTATTAAGATGTAAACGGTCGTTTATTTATTTTGGAGGAAATGTGCATGGGTAATAGGAAAGAGGAAATATTAATTGTGGCACTGCATTTGTTCGCCAGAGATGGTTACGAGGCTGTCTCCGTTAGCCAGATAGCAGGAGAACTTGATATGACAAAAGGGGCATTGTACCGTCATTACAAAAGCAAAAGAGATATTTTTGACTGTATTGTGCAGCGTATGGAGCAGCAGGATGGCGAACAGGCAACAGAATATGATATGCCACAAGAGGATAAAGAGAAAATGCCTGAAAAGTATGAGGCAGTATCATTTGATGATTTTGTGGAATACAGCAAGTCTATGTTTGAATACTGGACAGAGGATGATTTTGCATCATCGTTTCGGAAGATGCTGACAATAGAGCAGTTTCGCAGTGAAGAGATGCAGAATTTATATCAGCAATATCTGGTATCTGGACCGGCAGAATACGTGAAGGATCTGTTCAAAAATATGGAAATAAAAAATTAGAATCAATTAAATTTAAAGATATAAAAAAATACCAAAAAGAACTTTTAAATGGAAAGCACAAAACAAAAGATGGAAAAACATACAGTATTTCCTACATTAATAAAATAATTGCTCTTTTAAAAAGGCTTTTAAAATATGCAAATATTATGTCCTATGGTGATTTTTCAGTTACTCAAATAAGAGGACTTGAAAGTGTTACCTCAATCATAGATAAAAAGGCTCAATTGGATACACAAATAATTTGGTCAATAAAAGACTTCAATAACTTTTTGAAAGTGGTTGATAATGAAAGAGACCGTCTGCTCTTTAGTATTCTGTACTATACAGGAATGCGTAAAGGTGAGCTTCTTTCATTGTGTTGGAAAGATGTTGATTTAATAGATCAAACGATAACGATAAATACTACTGCCTGTCGGGTTAAAGGTAAAGGACAATGTATAAAGCCTCCTAAATCAAAGAGCTCACATAGAATCATTTATATAAACAAAAGTCTGAATGAAATGCTACTTAACCATTTTATAAAGGAAAAACAAAACTATACCAGTAATATTAAACAACATTATGTATTTGGTGGAATTAAAATGATTTCATTTTCCACTCTTGGTAGAATATTCAATAAATATAAGGAAAAATCAAATGTAACAAATATGAATCTTCATGGCTTTAGACATTCTCACGCTACATTGATGTTGAATCTTACAAATGATGTTTATAATGTTTCTAAACGTTTAGGTCATGAAAACATTGTTATAACCGATACATATTTACATGTTAATGCAAAAATTCAAAGGGAAATGGTAGAAAAGCTAGAATTTGCTATTCATCAGGAAGAAGTCAATACATATGATGTATTTATTGAAGGATTGAAAAAAACATTGTTAAAACAAATCACAAATGAAACATACAGTTCTGACCAAACTGAAACATTAAAAGAAATCTACGATTTTATAAACAATTAAAAAACCTATTCAATAAAGAATAGGTTTTATTCATTACTTTGCAATTTTATCATTGAATCATAAACATTGATTATTTCATCACAAATACTGTCTTGCCTGACTTTGATTTCTAAGGCTTTTGATATATTTTTTTGTTGCATTGCATCATTAAATTTATTTGATAGGCTCTCTCTTTCCTTTTTTAAAGTTCTTAATACACTTATTGCATTTTCCATTTTTATATTTCCTCTTTAGCTTATTAGACTAAAAGAGCTAAGTTGGCTCTTTTAACATTTGCTATTTAAACAAATTGAAATGTATGAATAGCATTAATTTCATTTTCAATTTTTCTTTTAGTATTACGAATATCTATATCATTTTGCATATCTAAAAAATATTTGTCTGATACACCAAAGAAACGAGCAAGTCGTAATGACGTATCAACAGTTACCTTTCTACGATTATGAATAATATCTTGTATTCGTGATATTGGAACATTTATTTCTTTAGCAAGT
>ERZ773134.983-NODE-983-length-26192-cov-4.334583_pt1 | contig 26192 bp, 24 predicted proteins | sample MGYA00580856_ERZ773134 | MGnify/ENA primary metagenome ERZ773134 (study PRJEB29015, sample SAMEA2737823) | human gut metagenome | biome: human gut; feature: human-associated habitat; material: faeces | place: China | collected 2012 ... | reverse complement strand
TTTGAGCGAGGCGACACCCCATGCTTCCACGTCGTCGAAATAGTTGTCCAATGTGCGGATTGGCTCCGCAAAGGTTACTATCAATGTCTGGTAATTTACTGTGTTCTTTTTCACCGTTCGTCTATTTATTGTTTCTATTATTCAACCATGTATCCCGTTTTGCTCGGCACTCCTCCAATGTCGGGGCGACGCAGGAGAACAATTCGCCGTCCGTATGTCGGTAGTCGTATTGACAAAGCCGTTTCTTTCTGCGTGGGGAAAGAGTGAGGGTAAAATACTCGTGGCGTTCTTCTCCCGTCGGGCAAACCGATACGCCGTTTACTGTCATTTTCGTTTTCATTGTCATAATCTTTTAGGGGTTAAAACTCTGCTTTCATCAGCCTGCACCTGAAATATTGGGTTTGGTCGCTGGGCTTGCGCTGGTGTACCCATAGATGATGTGCGCCGAAACCGTACACGAAATAGTCGTCGAGCGGCACTTGGGTTTTCAAGCGTTCGATACCTTGCCGCAGGCTCTCTTCGCCATCGGCAAAAAGAATGGTGTTCACAAGGCGGAAATAGGTCTCCGTCACTTCGTCGCAATAAGGGCAAAAGAAAGATTCGATCGTTACGTTCATAATGCTTTGTAATTAGAGTGTTAATAACCAAAAGAAAAAACCGAAAAGGGCGACCGCAGAAAGCAGGAAGACGATGCAGCCGAACAGAAAGCGGATAATACCCTCTATAATCTCCTTGCAGAGCCATAGACCTATCGACCATGCCCAGATACTGTCGCCGAACATACTGCTGACAAACATTTCCAGAACCAACCAAAATGCGATTTTTAATGTTGCTTTCATCTTTGACCTCCTTTTCTTGATTGATGCGGATTTGAGAGTGGAGGGAGTGAGTTTCTTATCCTAATCTGCCGCTCGTTTATCCGACATTTTTTTTTGATGCGTCTTTCGGTCGCGTCGGTCGTTTCGTTTCAGGGGCTTTTCGGTGTAGAGGTTAGGACGTACAAGGTTTTTGAGAACAAATACCTCGCAACCGCAAGGACGCAGGGAAGATTTTTCGCAAAACCGCAAGGCTCGACCTTGTACGTCCGTCAAGACCTCGTAAACACCTTTGCACCTGCAACGTAACGACGCCACGACGCGATGGGAAGACAGCGAAAATGGAGGTAAACGAATTATTAGGCAGATTTGAGAAATATATTATCTCTGTTTTCTAAGAAAGAGTTAAATAAAGTATTACATTGTTTACTGATAAGAACTTTTTCACTATATTCGTAACGCCTTTGATATAAAGTATAAAGCAGAAAATGCCGAAATAAAGATTCAAACAGAATATGAGCCGAATAGATATTGACGCAGCAATAGATTGCCTTTTGGTTAAGACGAGGGGAGAACTTTTGTCAAGAATAGAACAATTATCCCATAATGTTGCAATTGAAGATACGAATACAAAAGCTTATTGCCATATGCTGAAAATTGATGCAAATGGTAATATTCGGCTTAAAGATTTAATAGATTACATAGACACTAAATTAGTGGAATATGCTATTCCTAAAAAAGATATTGATCTTGCAAGTAGATATTTGCAAGAAACAGGGTCTCCAGCCAAGATTATCGAGCTGAAGAATAAGGCAAATGCACTTTTCACTGATTTAGAGAAAACAGGTGAAGGTGGAGAAATTTTATTATATATATTAACTCAAGAGTTTTTGAAACTTCCTCAATTGCTTAGTAAAATGTCTCTTAAAACATCGGGACAACTTCATTATCAAGGCGCTGATGGTATTCATGTGGGATTTGATGACAAAAAACAGAATCTACATTTGTATTGGGGTGAATCAAAAATGTATAAAAATATAGCCAGTGCGATCTCGGCTTGCGTTGATAGTATTAAAGGATTTTTGTTAGATACTTTAGGTGCTTCATCAACTCAAGAGCGCGATTTGCAACTGATTACTTCAAATATTAGTGCAAATGTCAATGATCCTGATTTTGAAGATCTTTTAGTCCGATTTTTTGACAAAGACGATGAATTGTCTAATCATTTAGTTTACAAGGGAATATGTTTTGTAGGATTTGATAGTGATAAATATCCTATAGATAGTGATTTAAGTAGGACAACAGACCTTATCAAATCTCAATTCGATGAAGAATTAAATTCATGGTATAAGTTACTTGAAACGGGTATTAGTAAGTATCCCAATCTAAAACAAAAAGAAATCCATGTTTTTTTGATGCCATTTCCTTCGGTTGAGGAGTTTCGTAAATACTTTTTGGAAAGAATAAAATAAATGTTAGAAGATAAATTATACAAACTGAATAGTTTCCGTCGTCAATATGAGGCTTTACTTACCCTTTCTGTATGCGATAGTATATCAGAAATACAATGGGAACAAGATAGAGACAATTTACTTTCATCAATAGATTGGAATAATATTTTAGGTATAGCTTCTGTATTGTGCCAATCTCAAAATAGTGTTTATCTTGATGCTGCATTGAGGATTGCACAAACTTGTTTAGCCTTACCCTCATGTAATCAAGTTCAAAAAAGTGCTGCAGCATATATTTTAGAGTGTTTGACAAATAGATTAGCTATCGAAATGTCAATTCAGCGAAAATATTTAGATAAGAATTTCGCAGATGCTTTTTCAGTTCAGCAAAAAATAGAAAATACAAAAACTATTTTTGATTCTTCGATTTTTGTAAATAACCAACTATATGAATTGAATAGATTTCAAAGCGAGGTATATGATAAATATAAAAATAATGATGCAATTAGTATTTCAGCTCCAACTTCTGCTGGAAAATCATATATATTATGTACTATTTTAACTGAGACATTATTAAGCAGTAAAACCAATATTATTTATATTGTACCGACGAGAGCACTTATTAGTCAAGTTGAAGCTGATTTAAATAAACATTTCCAAAAAAACAATATTAAAAATGACGTAAATCTATCAACAGTTCCGCCATTTCACGATGAAATAGATTTGCAGAAATCTAATATTTTTGTCTTTACTCAAGAGCGACTACATTGGTTTCTAATTAACAATTCAGAAACTCCAATAAAAATAGATTTACTAATTATAGATGAAGCTCACAAAATAGAAGATGGAAATAGAGGTATCTTATTGCAGCAGAAGTTAGAAGAATTAGTTGCGGAAAATGATAATATAAAAGTATATTTTTCAAGCCCTTTTACTTCTAATCCCGAAATTTTGCTTGACAATATCCATAAAAATATTCGAAAAGCAAAAGTTAATACTCAATTTGTAGCCGTAAATCAAAATCTAATTTATGTTTCTCAAGTTCCAAGAAATACGCTAAAATGGAGCTTGACACTTGCTACTGTTCATGCGTCATTTAAATTAGGATACATAACATTACAAGATCGTCCTAATAGCGAATTAAAGAAAATAGCTCTTATTGCACAAAAAATAGCCGTTGATGGATCATGTTTAATCTATAGCAATGGTGCCGCTGAATCTGAAGATATTGCGACTTTATTGTATAGTGCTCTCGATGTACAGCCGATTGACGCTAAAATTCAAGAGTTAATCAAATTAGTAAAACAAACAATACATCCAAGCTATACCTTAGCGCAGGTCTTAGAAAAAAGAATAGCATTCCATTATGGAAATATGCCTTTGTTGATAAGAACCGAAATAGAACGGCTATTTTCAGAAGGCTTTATTCGTTATTTGATTTGTACATCAACTTTATTAGAAGGAGTAAATTTACCTGCAAAGTCAATTATTATACGTAACCCTCGTAGAGGGAAAGGGAATCCGCTTAATGCTAATGATTTTTGGAATTTAGCTGGTAGAGCTGGCCGTTGGGGTAAAGAATTTTGTGGAAATATAATCTGTATTGAACCAGATAAATGGGAAGTTAAACCCAATCCAAATAAATCCAAACAAATAATAACTCGCGCCATTGATATTATTGAAGAAAATGGAACTGATTTTTTAGAATATCTCGAAAAAGACACACCTCGTAATGAAATGAATTCATCATGGGAGTCTGCTTTTGGATATTATTATATTAAATATATTATCAATCAAGAGCCCAGAGTAGATAATGATTTTAATAACGCTTTGATTGATATCTTGTCTTCAAAAGCCCACCATATAACACTTCCAGATTATATTATTAAACGTAATCCGGGAATTTCTCCTATCGCACAACAAAATTTATTTGATTACTTTACTGATAGAACAGAACGAATTGAAGATTATATTCCTGTATATCCCAACGATAGCAATGCGTTAGAAGAATATACTAAATTAGTAGGTCGTATTGGGAAAACTTTAAGTAATTATCCTCAATCCTTAAATACATCTCGTGCAATTTTATTGATAAATTGGATGACAGGAAAGCCATTGTCATATATAATCAAGAAAAGTTATGAATCGTATCAACGTAATCCAAAATACGCGTGTTCTAAACGATTGCCAGTAGTTATCAGAGAGGTTATGGATAATATAGAGAATTTTGTTCGCTTTAGTTTTGCCAAAGATTCAAGTTGTTACATTGACATATTAAGATACTTTCTCGAATTGCAAAATCGAAATGATTTGAAAACGAACATCCCTCAATTAAATTTATGGTTGGAATTTGGTGTTTCTGAAAAAACACATTTATCATTATTAGCTTTAGGTTTAAGTCGTAATACAGTAATAACTCTATCAGAGAAATATATTACGAATACGCATATGTCTCAAAGTGAAAGTTTGGCATGGCTTAGACAATTAGACTTAGAAACATTGGATATATCTCCCATAATGAGAGAAGACATTCATAGGATATTATAAAAAATATTTTTTTGAATAGGAGAAATATATGTTAATCAAATATTTTTTGTATCTTTGCAATGTAATGAAAAAACGGGCAGACAAGAAGAAGCCATTAGGCGACTATGACAGACAAGATACCGTTACTAATTCGTTACAAACGTACTTTTTGAAATAATTATCACCTTGATAATAAGGGATCTGGGGGTGTTGGTTCATAACCCTATCTCTCCGCAGTATGATTTATCGATAAACAGAGACTCCGCATGATCCGGTCGATCGTGCGGATGTTTTTTATGATTCCGTTCAGGAATTTTCCCGCTTTTTGCGTTGTAAATCGTAACAGTCGTAGACGGAAGCGCTTATATGCCGACATGTAAGCGCTTCCGTCTATGTTGAAATCGGCCGGGGGAGGCAGACCTGCCGCCGTTTTATTCCTTAAGGCGGATAGGTCGTCTATTTTCGGTCTCCTTCGCGGTTCCTGACTGCACGTTCGAATACTTCCCGGTCGTATTTCCAGTCGTCGTTGCGGTACCGTATCTTCCTGCGGAGCGAACGGAGATATTGTTGCTCTTTTTTCTTTCCTGCGTTGGTGAACCAGAGCTTCAGTCCTATGCTGGCCCTGCCTTTTTTAGAGACGATCATACCCGTGCAATGCGTGTAGCCCTTTTTGAACGGATCGTCCACCGGCAGGGTGTACAGGAACACCGAGTCGGCATTGAACCACCTCCGGGCTTTGCCGCCCGAAACGATCGTTACGTAGGTTTTGAAATCTTCCCGGGTGAACACTTTCCCTTCCACCGGGTTGAAAAAGCCTTCCGTATAGCCGTAGGCCGCTTTCGATTCGCCGGTTATCAAGAGGCGGGGATAGTTGTCGTTCGTGAGCAGCTCGTTCGTTGGCGGCGACTTTTCTAACTTTCTCATGGTTTGGTCCATCTCGATCTCGCCCTCGGTTCTGTAAATTAAAAAGCTCATGTACATCAAAATGAACTCCCCGTTCTCGGATTCGAGTACGGGAGCATATGCAGTTCCCGAGCGGTGTCCTCTTCGGATCCACTGTCCCGCCAGCGTATCCAAATCGATCATATGCCTGGGCCGGGCCCAGACGATATCGAATGCAGCGGCACTGAATTCGGCTCTTTTCTCAAAAGATTCCGGGGATATCGCTGCCGTTCGCTGCTGTGCACAAACTACCGACGGGAACAGAAATAGGGCGAGTATCGTTAGGCGTTTCATAAAAGCAGTGTTTTAATTTCGACTTTCGGATCGTACCCTACCGTACGCTCGTACGCTGTTGGCTTCGAAAACGTCGGTGACCTCTTTTCTGTGAACCATGATAGGAGTTCCGTCGTTTGTATTTTGGGTATCTTTTATGTAAACCCAATTAATGTCGGCTTTGACCGCCGGGGCTGCATGTCCTCCCGAATTCGCCATCTTGGTTGCCACGAGATAGACGTTTCCCGAACCTTGCGAATATTGGTAAGAATGCGAAATGTCGCTTACGGACACTCTGGTGCCTTTTGCGTAATTGGCCGGAAAATACTTACCAGATCGGAATCGCCGAGTCCAGCCACTGCACGCGTCGGGTTAGGAAGTCCTTGGCGTACTGCACTTCGTTTTCCCAGGTTCCCAGCGTGATGACTTCGACGCTGACCGGCGTGTTGAGGATGTTCCACTTCGTGAAGTTGGCCCGCTGCGATACGGAGATCTTCTGAGCCGTCTCGTTGATGTAGGCGTAGAGCTGCGGCAGGTATTCGCTTTTAAGCGTTTTCCAGCGCTCTTTGACCAGTCCTGCGAAGTAGGGATCCTGCATCAGCCGGTCGAAATAGAGCGAACGTTGTACCAGGACGTCGTGGCGGGCCGGTTCGGTGTAGTTCCAGCCGATGCCGAGCGACCACTCGAAGTCCCAGACCGGCGACATGCCGAGTTTGGTGTCCGGCTGCGCGTTCTTTTTGAAGAAGTAGTAGTTCGTATCTTTGTTGCACAGGGTTTCCTGTACCAAGTACCAGTTCACCCAACTGTCTACGTCGATGTATTTGCGGTATCCCTCTTCCGGGTCCATGAAATTCTGCGAATAGAGCACATATTCGAATTTATTGACGTAATCTTTGATGTAGGCGACCTGTTGCTGCGTGATGTCGTCCGTATCGGGATGCTTGAACGTGAACGGGTTGCCGCGGTCGGTCATAAAGTACAACGGTTCCTGCTGGTAATAGCCGTCCCGTTCGATCAGGTAGCCGTCGTCATCGGCGTTCAGCCGGTTTTTGGAAACTTTCACGTGTTCGCCGAGCAGGTAGTTGCCCTCGTAACGCCCGTTCAGGAACAGTTCCACGAATTCGGTGCGGGGCGTCCACGGCATCGACATCAGCTCGCTCAATTTGAATGCGATGCTGGTGCGCAGCAGCGATTTGTCGCAGTAGTTGGCCAGCAATACCCACTCTTTGTCGGACGGCATACCCAGAATCTCGGATTTTTCGTCCAGCTTGATCTTGTACGGCTTTTTCGGATACCCGAACGTGGCGTTGCCCCGGCCCCGGATACGCATGGCGCCTTCGTATCCGGCTTTGAAATCGGCGGTTTTGCTAATCGTCAGCGTTCCGTTGACGTAGTTCTCTTTCGACGTGATTGCCGCACGCTGGTCGGTTTCGACCGTAACGACCGGCAGACCGGTGAAATTGAACAGGTTGACTTTGTATTCGGCGGACGTTCCCTTGCTGTCCGTAACCGTATAGACGACCTCTTTCGTGAAGTCGTTCGCCGTGACGCCCGACTGCTGCGAAACCTTGCCGACGGAGATCCGGTCGAAACGGCCCAAGAAGGTCGGAACGAGTTTGTCGATGTCCGTCACGTAGGGTATCAGGCCCGAAATCGATGTTCCGTCGATCGTGCATTCGACATCCGACAGTAGGTACAGCGGGTTTTTGGCCGCTTCGAAAACGAACGACGTGATCGCCGGGCCGGACTCCGCCCCTTCGAAACAGGATATGTTGACTTTATAGTCGACCGTTTGTCCGATGCTGTCCATGACCGTATAGACGACCTCTTTCGTGAAATCGTTTTCCGAAACGCCCGATTGCTGAACCGTATGGTTTACCGAGATCTGAGCGAACCGGCCTTTGAAGGACGGAACGAGCTTGTCGAGGTCGGTCGCGTAGGGGATCAGCCCCGAAATTTCGTTCCCGTCGATCGCGCATTTGATGTCCATGATCAGCGTTTGCGGATTCCGGGCGGCTTCGAATACGAAGGCGGTAATCGCCGGTTGGGTGGCCGGCGAGTCGGGCCGGCCGTTTTCGTCGTTGTCTTTGCAGCCTGACAGCAGCGCGACGCATGTGGCGAAAAGGAGTAGCTGTTTTTTCATAAACGGTAAAGTTTTAGGTGGATTCGGATGTCCGGGTGTCGCCGGACGGTAAGTGGCGTTTTTATAGAACGCCGTTCGCTAATTTAACGATAAAATTCGAAAATGCAATCGGTTGCCGGATAAATACGCAATGTGCGGCCGGCTCGGTTCGCAGAGGCGTGCCGGGAAGATACGAAAAACCGTGTCGTGAAAAAACTTTCCGGAATTTCCCCGTACGGGGAAATTCCGGAAAGTTCGTCGGTTGCGTTCGTACGCGTATCGGTCAGGAAACTCCGTTGCTCATCAGGAACGCTTTGATAAACTCGTTCAGGTCGCCGTCCAGCACGGCTTGCGTGTCGGAGGTTTCCTGTCCGGTGCGGTGGTCTTTTACCAGCTTGTAGGGATGGAGCGTATAGCTGCGGATCTGCGAACCCCATTCGATCTTTTTCTTCTGTCCTTCCAGTTCGTTCTGCAATTCCATCCGTTTTTCCAGCTCGCGCTGGTAGAGTTTGGACTTCAGGATGCGCAGCGCGTTCTCTTTGTTCATGATCTGCGAGCGGGTTTCGGTGTTCTCGACCACGATGCCCGACGGCAGGTGACGCAGGCGTACGCCCGTTTCGACCTTGTTGACGTTCTGGCCGCCCTTGCCGCCGCTGCGGTAGGTGTCCCATTCGATGTCGGCCGGGTTGACGACGATTTCGATCGTGTCGTCTACCGCCGGCGAAACGAACACCGACGCGAAAGTCGTCTGCCGCTTGTTGTTGGCGTTGAACGGCGACAGGCGTACCAGCCGGTGGACTCCGTTTTCGCTTTTTAGGTAGCCGTAGGCGAACTCGCCGACAAATTCCAGCGTCGCCGATTTGACGCCCACTTCATCGCCTTCCTGCAGGTCGACGATTTTTACCTGGTATCCGTTCGCTTCGCCCCAGCGGGTGTACATGCGCAGCAGCATGGCCGCCCAATCGAGGCTCTCGGTGCCTCCGGCCCCGGAGTTGATTTCCATGATCGCGCCCAGGTGATCCTCCTCGCCGCCGAGCATGTTGCGCATTTCGAGCGCTTCGATCTTTTCGAGCGTCGCCCGGTAATGGGCGTCCAGCTCTTCGGCGGATGTAAGCCCTTCCCGGACGAAATCGGGCATCAGCGACAGATCGTCCGCGGCCGACGCGATTTCGTCGTAGGCCGTGATCCAGTATTTGATCCCGGCGACCTTTTTCAGTTGTTTCTCGGCTTTTTCGGGATCGTCCCAGAAATCGGGAGCCTGCGTGCGGCTCTCCTCTTCTTCTAATTCGATGCGTCGGTTATCGACGTCAAAGATGCCTCCTCAACGAATCCTGTCGTCTTATAAGCTCTTTAATTTGTTCCGCGGTTATCATACTATAATATTTAAGGTGTAAATTCGAAAAGAGTTAAACTTCCGCCTCGATCGTTTTCGGACAGGCCATCGGTTTCAGGAACGTCAGGTAGATCATCCGCAGCCAGGTGAACGTGAAGCAGTAGATGTTCAGTTGCAGCGTGTCGCACAGGAACCGCATGACCGGCGTCGGGCAGACCAGATCGACCGGTACGGCGACCAACAGGACGAAGTTCGCCCAGAAGAGCGTCCTGTCGAGCCGGGTTTTGCGGGCCTGTACCCAATACCAGAGCAGATAGCCTGCCAAGGCGATGACATAAGTGTGTTTTTCGGTCGAGAGGCTGAACAGGATCACCCAGCCCATCAGGATGCCGAGCGAGCCGGCCCGGAAGTCGAACCGGTCGAACTGTTTGCGATTCACTACGAACAGGACGGCCAGCAGGGCGATCGATCCCATCTGTACGTAGGTCATGACCGGTGTCAGCAGGTCGTGGATCGGGTAGAGGTTGAACAGCGCGTAAAACTGGAACTGATCGACATGCAGCGACAGCACCTCGGCCCAGCGGGCGTAGAACGGCATCAGGCCCGACGGCTCGATGCTGACCAACGGCAGGAAGACGAAAACCGCCGCCAGCGCGACCGTGAACAGGATGTTACGCCAGAACTTCGGGTAGCACAGCAACAGCGCCAGTTCGAAAATGCCGTATATCTTGCAGAACCCGGAGATCAGGATCAGCGTGATCGCCCAGAAAGGTTTCCCGCGCTCCAGCAGCGTGAAGGCGAACAGGAACAGGTAGGCTACTACCGGGTTGAACTGCATCGACATCTGCGTCGTCGCGAGGATCATCGCCGTGTAGAGGTAAGTCTGGCATTTCTGGTTCTCCGTAAGTCGGGGCAGCGTGAAAATGGCGCAGAAGAACATCGAGAAGTTGAACAGGTTCCATACGAACGGGCCGACCGTCATGCCGAGGTAGGCGAACGGCGCGAACAGGATTGCGAACAGCGGGCCGTACAGGAAGTCGTACTTTTCGACGCCGTAGGGGTCTTCCCCTTTCCAGAAATCGAACGTGCCGTTCTGGAACGTAAAAAAGTTGTATTGTTTGCCGTGCGACACTTCCAGCAGCGTCAGTACGAAAGTCAGTACAAAGCCGAGGATGAAGATATTGCGGCGGTTCAGAAAAAAACGACTGATGTTTTCGGTAAATCGGGACATGGCGTTGGTTTGGGTTTCGTGGGAAAATCAGCCGGCGACCGAGCATGGGATACCGAGCGCTTCGACGCGCGCGGCGATCGCCCGGAGTTCGGGAACGGATACTTTGCGAAGGTTCTCGGCCGGGGTATCCCGGTCGATCGTGTAGACCATTACCTGACGCGGAGCGATTTCGGCGATTCGTGCCAGCCAGGCCGATACTTCTTCTTCGGTGGTGTTGTCCACCGTCCGCCCGCCGTACTCGCCGCGCAGGAACATCGTCTGGATAATCAGCCGTCCGTCGAAGCGTTTCATGTTCTCGACCGTGCGGGCTACCGAATAGTCCCCGCGCGGAAGATCGATCTGCCGCACCGTGGCGTCGAATGCCGAATCGAGTTTCAGGATGTTGTTGTCCACCTTCAGCAGGGCTTCGCGCACCTCTTCCCGCCCGATCATCGTAGCGTTGCTGAGCACCGATATTTTGGCTTTCGGGCAGAGTTCGTCGCGCGCGGCGATCGTATCGTCGATGATGGCGCCGAACTCGGGATGCATCGTGGGTTCGCCGTTGCCTGCGAAGGTGATGACGTCGGGCGGAGTTCCCGCTCCGGTCATTTCGAGCAGTTTGGCCCGCAGTAGTTCGCGTACGGTCGCCCGGTCGTTGAAACGAGGTTTCGCACCGCGGCCGGCCCATCCGCATTCGCAGTAAATGCAGTCGAAACTGCACAGTTTGTTGTCGAGCGGCAACAGGTTGACCCCCAGCGACAAGCCGAGCCTGCGACTGTGTACAGGGCCGAAAATCACTTGATCGTACAGCGAAGTGCTCATGGCGTCTGGTCTTTTATCCGGCCAAAGATACGAAATGAATCCGGATCGTGCAATCGGCTAATCGGTTTCGCCGACCACTTCGATCAGCGCGCGGGTCAGTTTCTCCAGATCGTGGTCCTTTATTATATATGGCGGCATGACGTATGCCAACCTGCCGAACGGCCGGATCCAGACGCCCTCTTCGACGAACCGGCGCTGCATCGTCGCCATATCGACCGGTTTGCGGAGTTCGAGCACTCCGATCGCGCCGAGGACGCGCACGTCGGTCACCTGTTTCATGCCGGCAGCCGGGGCCAGTTGCGCGCGGAGCAGATTTTCGATTTCGGCGATCCGTTGCAACGGGGAGTTGTTTATCAGGATGTCCAGCGATGCGTTCGCTACGGCGCAGGCGAGCGGATTGCCCATAAACGTCGGCCCGTGCATGAATTCCGGCGGATTGCCCGAAGAGATGACGTCGGCGACCCGTTCGGTCGTCAGCACGGCGGCAAAACTCATGTAACCTCCGGTCAGCGCTTTGCCCACGCACAGGATGTCGGGCGCGATACCGGCCCATTCCGATGCGAACATCCGTCCGGTGCGGCCGAAGCCGGTGGCGATCTCGTCGGCGATCAGCAGGATGTCGTACCGCGTGCACATTTCCCGCAACCGGCGCAGGTATTCGGGGTGGTAGAACCACATGCCGCCGGCTCCCTGCACGATCGGTTCGACGATCACGGCGGCCAACTCTTCGTGATGCTGTTCGATGATTTCGGCCATCGGCGCGAAATCGCGGTCGTCCCACTCCTCTCCGAACCGGACAGCCGGTTGCGGCGCGAAAAATTGTACCGGCAGCCGTCCGGTAAAGACCGAATGCATTCCGGTGACCGGATCGCATACCGACATGGCGTGCCACGTGTCGCCGTGATAGCCGCTGCGGATCGTCGCCAGCGTATTTTTGCGCGGCGTGCCCTGCGCATACATGTACTGCATCGCCATTTTCACGGCGACCTCGACGGCCACCGACCCGCTGTCGCAGTAGAAAATTTTCTCCAGCCCGTCGGGGGTCAGGCTTACCAGCTTGCGGGCCAGTTCGACGGCGGGAGTGTGCGTCAGTCCGCCGAACATGACGTGAGCCATGTGCTGAAGCTGCGCCTCGACGGCTTCGTTCAGTTTCGGATTATTGTATCCGTGGATCACCGACCACCAGGACGACATGCCGTCCACGATCCGCTGTCCGTCCGAAAGTTCGATGTGCACCCCGTCGGCCCGGACGGCGTGGAAAACGCTCAACGGCTGTTTCATCGACGTGTACGGATGCCACAGGTGCGTTCTGTCGTAGTCGAGTATCTCTTTTGTCTCTCTGTCTTTCATCTTAAAGCCCATCTTTGTTGTAAAAATAGTAAATTTAACAGACTTTTTGCGGAAGAGTTTGTGGCAGCGCCGGACATTTGAAGGAAAGATTGTATCGAATGCGGCCGGAGCCGTTATGTATGATACGCTTCAAAGGGGTTTGTACATAGGGCCATGAGAAAAAATATGAAAAAATATTGGAAAAATTAGAATAATCCATTGCATTTTAAATTTTATCTTGTATATTTGCAATGTGAAATAGATGTAGTGCTGATTATATATAGGCAAATCAAAATATTTATCGAATCGTTAACTTTTAAAATTATTGAATTATGGCACGTTTATCTTCTCCGATTCCGGCACAGCAGCCTATGATTGTAAGGTATGTGCAACCCAACCGCAGTGGAATTCAGGCAAACAATTATGCCCGTCACAGCATCGGTTACGTAGTGCGCGGGAAGAAATGCATTTACTACGGCGATTTGTGCCACGAAATACCTCAGGGAACATTATTCTATATGGGAACCGGCAGTCATTACACGGAAGACATTCCGGAGGCCGGTAAGAATTTCGAGCAGATCGTGTTTTATTATACTTCCGCTCAACTTTCCAAAGTGTTGAATAACCTGAGCGTGGTTTATCAACTGCACATAACCAACGATCACAGCTGTCCCGATTGCGAGCAACAGACGCATGTAAGCTACCCTGCGACGAGCGCCATCAAGAATTTCTTCGGAACGGTCAGCCAGTACCTTAAGGACGACTTGTTCAGTCAGGATACGACGGCGGAAATGATCAAAATCACCGAACTGGTCTATCTGATCCTCACGCAAAAGGAATGTTGCCTGAAGAGCAAGATCCTGAGCAATATGGACCTGATGAAAGAGAGTTTCGAGCAGACGATCCAGGATTATATCTTCTCCGATATTTCAGTCGAAGAGCTGGCCGAAAAGTGCAACCGCAGCCTCACTTCGTTCAAGAAAGAGTTCCGGAAGCATTTTTACGAACCGCCTCACAAATGGTTCATCCGCCAGCGCCTGATGCATTCGCGGCTGCTGCTGATATCGACCAACAAGTCGATCTCCGAAATAGGAAACGAATGTAACTTTCCGAATACGTCCCACTTTATCAAACTATTCAAAAAAGAATACGGTTTCACGCCTGCGAACTACCGCCATCGCCATGCACAGAGCGATTCCGGGGTCGCGTCGGAAACCAAAGGTTTCGTTCCACACGGCACTCCGGCTGTTCCTCAGCTTTGATCTGAATATCGTATGGACACCGGGCGAACGGAGCGTATGAATGGTTGTGAAGATTTATAAGTCGTATTGAATGGCAGGTATTTATATATTGATTCAAGAATCTATTTTTAGTAAGAAGTTATAAAAGAAATTATAAAAAAAAGCGAAGTTTTGGAATAGAGTACCTCCTTCGTTCGGTTTTTTATCGGGTATGCGGCGACCGGGTTTTCCGGTTTTGCCGCATACTTTATTTCTGTTGGCGACGAAAAAGTATATTAAAAATTTGGGGAATTGAAAAATAGTTCTTACATTTACACTACCTAATTGATCAAAGCTAACTAACCTTTTATGAATACCGGCAGCTTCCGAATGAAGTTGCCGGTATTTTTTACCCCGGCGGAGACGATTTTTTCATTTGCGGCAGAGGCGAAAAGTATATGGCAAAGAGACGCTTACCGAACGGGTGTTCCGGAGCGGATCGTTGGTCGGGAAGCCGTTCTTGCTGCCAACGGCCGTCGCGGAATCGGCCCGCTCCTGCGGATAGAAGCGGAGCCGGATGCCGTGCGTTATTCGTTGGGCAGGTCGATGTAGTAGTTCACGTTTTCGGCGGTCAGGATGTCCATCGACATGTAGTTGTCGGCACTGGCCGGCGTGGTTTTGAAAACGAACAGGTTGCACAGCGCTCTGACGCCCCGGTAGGCCTGGGTTTCGCATTTTTGGGCGATGATATAGTCGAGGTAGCCCGATTTCATGCACTTCACATTCCGCTCCAGCGGGTCGAAACCGAGCAGGATGCGATAGCCCATGCCGTGCGCCTGCAGGTATTCGGCTACGATGTAGGCGCGCGAGTTGAAGATGATGATGTGCCGGATGTCGGGATGCGCTTCGAAAAAACGGTCGAGGATTTCGGTATTTTGCGCACAGTCGGACGGATACAAGTAGTCGACCCATAGCCGGCATGCCCGCTTTTCCTGTTTTATGAAATGCAGGAAACCGTCCTGGCGGATCGATGCCGTGTTGCTGAGCGCGTCTCCGCTGCGGTGGAACCGGAAACAGGCGACCTCCGCCGGGGCCGAATTCCGCAACAGCAAGCTCGCTCCCAGGTAGCCGCTTTCGAAGACCGGCATCCCGTAATAGGCCAGATAGGGCGTGCCGGGCAGTTTCGATTCGATGAAAACGAACGGCACTTTTTTCCCGGCCAACTCCGTAACGAACTCCGTCGCGGCTTCGCGGAACATCGGGACGATCAGCACGGCGTCCGGCAGGTCGGCCAGCGTGTCGCTGCAAGCCTGCCGGAACGATTCGACTCGAAACTGGTCGTAACGTACTACCTGCACTCCGATATTGAAATCGCGGCACTCTTCATAAGCTCGCAGGACGCCCCGGTGCGCGATCTCCCAGAAGTCTCCTCCTTCGAAGTCGGGCATCAGGCAGGTGATCCGGTAATGACGCCGGGAGGCGAGCAGCGAGGCGTACGCGTTCGGTTTGTAGTCGATTTTCCGCACCACTTCCTGTACTTTCCGGAAACTTTCGGCCGACACTTCGCCGCGGTTGTGGATCACCCGGTCTACGGTGCCTTTCGAAACTCCCGCGAGCTGGGCGACGTCTTTTATCGTAACTTTTTTATCCGGTTTGCTCATGCCTTGTCGTGTTTTGTCTGTTTGCCGTGGTTTGCGGCCGGTCGTCGGATGTCCGTACCGGTAGCAAAACTCCCGGTAAAAATAGCGAATATTTTCCGGAGTGCTGAATTTTATTTCGTGCACGTGCACGAAACTCCGGAAAATTGATTACTTTTGGCTTTGGTATATCGGAAGGTTCCCTGGGGAACGACCGGTAAAATCTGAAAATCACATGGGCCCGTTCATAGGAGAAAATTTCATGCTGACGACCGATGCGGCCGTCGAACTCTATCACAGGCATGCTGCGAAGATGCCGATCATCGACTATCACTGTCATCTCGATCCGAAAATGATCGCCCGCAACCACCGTTTCAGCGGTATTACCGAGGCATGGCTCGGCGGCGACCATTATAAATGGCGCGCGATGCGGGCCAACGGCGTTTCGGAAGAGTATATAACCGGCTCCCGAAGCGATTACGAGAAGTTCGGGAAGTGGGCCGAAACGGTTCCGTATACGATGCGGAATCCGTTGTACCACTGGACGCACCTCGAACTGGCCCGGCTGTTCGGGATCGACCGGGTGCTGTCGCCTGCTACGGCGCGTGAAATTTACGACGCCTGCAACGCCGCGCTGGCGACCGACGCGTTTACGGCGCAGGCGTTGATGCGGCGGTGCAACGTTCGGGCGGTCTGTACGACCGACGATCCGGTCGATTCGCTGGAATACCACCGCGAGTTGGCTGCCGGCGATTTTGCCGTCCGGGTGTTGCCTACGTGGCGTCCCGACCGGGCGTTGGCCGTAGCCGATGCGGCGGACTACAACGGATACCTCGCACGGCTCGAAGAGGCGTCGGACGTTTCGATCGGCTCGTATGCTCAGTTGTTGGACGCGTTGCGTAGGCGGCACGACTGCTTCGCAGCGGCGGGATGCCGCCTTTCCGATCACGGGATGGATACCTTCCCGACGGACGATTATACCGAAAACGACTTGCGTCGCATTTTCGATAAAGTGCGCGGCGGCAGCACGCTCCATCCGCAAGAAGTCGCGCAGTTGCAGGGCGGTCTGTTGTTCGAACTGGCCGTGATGGACAGCGAAAAGGGGTGGACGCAGCAGTTCCACATCGGGCCGATCCGCAATCCGAACACCCGGATGTTCCGCAGGCTCGGCCCCGATACCGGCTACGACGCCATCGGCGATAAGCCCTGCGCCGAAGCGGGACACCGTTTCTTCGACCGGCTCGAGTCGCGCGGCGCGCTGGCCAAAACCATTCTGTATAACCTGAATCCGAAAGATTTCGAAGTGCTGGCCGCGATGGCCTATTCGTTCAACGACGGATCGGTGCCGGGTAAGATGCAGTTGGGTTCGGCGTGGTGGTTCCTCGACCAGGAGCGGGGTATGCGCCACCAGATCGATACGCTGTCGGCCTTCGGGTTGCTGGGGCGTTTCGTCGGGATGCTGACCGATTCGCGCAGTTTTCTGTCGTACCCGCGTCACGAATATTTCCGCCGTATCCTGTGCGACGTGATCGGCGCCGACATCGAGAGCGGGCGATTGCCGCGCAGCGAGACGGCGTTTATCGGGCAGTTGGTCGAGGATATCTGCTACGGCAACGCCGAGCGTTATTTCGGTTTTTTCGAAAACGATGATAAGCGACAATAGGAAAACGTTTTACGGGCGGGCTACCTCGAAACCGATGCCCGCGATGCGACTCTCATAATTCGGAATTGTTAAAAACGCTAAAAATATGTCAAAAGTTGTAACTTTCGGGGAGGTGATGCTGCGTCTGGCGACTCCGGATCGCCTGCGCTTCGGACAGGCCGGTTCGTTCACCGCCACGTTCGGCGGCGGCGAGGCGAACGTAGCCGTTTCGCTGGCCAATTACGGCCTGCCGGTCGAATTCGTAACGCGCGTGCCGAAAAACGATATTGCGGATAGCTGCCTGCGCGAGTTGCGCAAATACGGCGTAGGCACGTCGCATGTCGTGTACGGCGGCGAACGGCTGGGGATTTATTTCCTCGAGACCGGGGCCGTAGCGCGGCCGAGCAAAGTGGTTTACGACCGCGCGCATTCGTCCGTTTCGGAGATCGCTCCGGGCATGGTCGATTGGGAAAAAGCGTTGCAGGACGCATCGTGGTTCCATTGGACGGGCATTACGCCGGCAATTAGCCAGGGGGCTGCCGACGCCTGCCTCGAAGCGATCCGCACAGCCAACCGGCTCGGCATTCCGGTGTCGACTGACCTGAACTACCGCAAAAACCTGTGGAAATACGGCAAGACGGCGGCCGAAGTGATGCCGGCGCTGGTCGAAGGGTGCGACCTGATTCTCGGCAACGAGGAAGATGCCGAAAAAGTGTTCGGCATCAAACCTGAAGGCTTCGATGCCGCATCGACCGGCGGGCGCGTCGACGGCGCGCGTTTCGAATCGGTCTGCCGCCAGCTCACGGCGCGTTTTCCGCGGGCCAAACGCGTGGTCATTACGTTGCGCGGCGCGGTGAACGCCGATCATAACACCTGGAGCGGCGTATTATGGAACGGCCGGGAACTGTTGCAGGCTCCGACCTACGATATCACCGACATCGTCGACCGGGTCGGCGGAGGCGATTCGTTCATGGGCGGCCTGATCTACGGGCTGCTGGCCTACGGCGACGACCGCCGCGCGCTGAACTTCGCGGTGGCGGCTTCGGCGCTGAAACATACGATTTACGGAGATTTCAACCTGGTAACGGTTGCGGAAGTGGAAAACCTGATGAAAGGAGACGGATCGGGCCGCGTCGTCCGCTGACTCGCGCATCGTTCAACCTTAAAAACACGGAAAAATGGCAAGATTTTCAAAAATAGAGACATTGTCGGCGATCGTTTCGACCGGCATCGTCCCGGTATTTTACCACCAATGTCCGCAAACGGCCAAAGACGTGCTGAAAGCGTGCTACGACGGCGGGATCCGCGCGTTCGAATTTACGAACCGCGGCGAATTCGCCCACGAGGTGTTCGCCGAACTGTCGAAATTCGCAGCCGCCGAATGTTCCGGCATGGTGCTGGGCGCGGGTTCGGTTGTCGACGGCCCGACGGCGGTGCTGTACATCCAGCTCGGCGCGAATTTCATCGTTGGCCCGATGTACAACCCGGACGTCGCGAAGGTCTGCAACCGGCGGCTCGTTCCCTACACGCCGGGTTGCGGTTCGGTCACCGAGATCAGCGCGGCGCAGGAGGCCGGCTGCGACCTGTGTAAAATTTTCCCGGCGGGGTGCGTCGGCGGTCCGTCGTTCGTCAAAAACATCAAGGCCCCGATGCCGTGGAGCATGTTGATGGCTACCGGCGCAGTCGAGCCGACCGAAGAAAATCTGTCCGGTTGGTTCCGTGCGGGGATCACTTGCGTCGGCATGGGCTCGAAACTATTCCCAGCCGAGGCGATCGCCGCCGGGGATTGGGATTCGATCGCCGGCAAATGCCGCGAGGCGCTGTCGATCGTCGCCAAATACCGGAAATAACCGAAACTAACTAACCAAACTTCAACCTACGATGAGCAAACTGAACGAAAAAATGACCAATTACCGGTGGGTGATCTGCTTGATGCTGTTTTTTGCGACGACGGTCAACTACCTCGACCGCCAGGTGCTGTCGTTGCTGCAGCCGATCCTTGAGGAGGAGTTTCACTGGACGGATAACGACTACGGTTCCATAACGGCTGTGTTTTCGTTATTCTACGCCGTATCGATGCTGTTCGCCGGCCGTTTCGTAGACCGGGTAGGAACGAAAAAAGGGTATGCGTGGTCGATTGCCGTTTGGTCGCTGGGCGCGGCGCTGCACGCCGTGTGCGGCGTCGTGACCGAGCGGTGGGTAGGTCTCGAAAACGCCGAGGCGTTGCGCCTGGCGCAGGGGGCCGATCTCGTCGCGCAGATCTCGATGGTCAGCGTGACGGCCTTCGTCGTCTGCCGCTGCGTACTGGCGCTCGGCGAAGCGGGCAACTTCCCGGCGGCGATCAAGGCGACGGCCGAATATTTCCCGAAAAAGGACCGGGCTTTCGCGACCGGGATCTTTAATTCCGGGGCGAACGTCGGAGCCATCGTGGCCCCGCTGACCGTGCCGGTAATGGCCGAACTGTGGGGGTGGGAGACGGCGTTCATCGTCGTCGGCCTGGTCGGGTTCGTCTGGCTCGGGATCTGGCAGTTCGTTTACAAGAGGCCGGAAGAAAATACGAAAATGAACGCCGCCGAGCGCGCCTATATCAATCAGGATATCGAGGCGGACGCCGCCGCCGGTCTGGTCGCGGCCGAAGCTCCGGCGCGCAAAATGTCGTTCGTCGAATGCATGAAATACCGTCAGACCTGGGCGTTCGCGTTCGGCAAGTTCATGACCGACGGCGTGTGGTGGTTCTTTCTGTTCTGGACGCCCGCCTACCTGAAGGCGCAGTACGGCATGGTCGGCACGCAGATCGCATGGCCGATCGCGGTGCTCTACACGATCACGGTGTTCGGTTCGGTGTTCGGCGGAAAATTTCCGACCTATTTCATCAACCGGGGTATGAACCCTTATGCCGGACGTATGCGGGCGATGCTGATTATCGCGTTTTTTCCGCTCGTGGTACTGTTGGCGCAGCCGCTGGGATACCTTAGCTATTGGGTGCCGATCCTGCTGATTTCGGTCGGGGCCTCGGCGCACCAGGCTTGGTCGGCAAACATTTTTTCGACGGTCGGCGATATGTTTCCGCGTAGCGCGATCGCCACGATTACCGGTATCGGCGGTATGGCGGGCGGCCTCGGCTCGGTATTTATTCAGAAAGGAGCCGGGATGCTGTTCACTTACAGCGGCGATGCGAACCTCGCGTTCATGGGATTCGAGGGCAAACCGGCCGGATATGCGATCGCATTTATCTTTTGCGCCGTAGCCTATGTCGTGGCGTGGTGCGTGATGAAGGCGTTGGTTCCGAAATACAAACCGATCGCCGACCGGTAATTACGCCGGCGGATCGGTTGCTGCATGTCGGCGCACGGCAAACGGGCAACGACGCCTTTGCCGTGCTTGCGCTGGCAGCCGAGGGCGATCTATATACGGTTGGCAAGCTGCTCGGACATTCCGATATTCATTCAACACAGGTGTATGCGGATGTGGTAATGGGAACCAAGATAGAGGCAGTAAGCCGGGTTTCGGAATTGCCTGGCATTTTTATTAGAACAGAAACGCGGATTATCTAAATGCATTATTTTGTGCTATGAATAACGGGATTAATAACTGTGATAAGATTGACTTAGGTTTTGTTCACAAAAGAAATGATAGCCCTCTGCGGACTGGATTGCAGTGTCTGTATCGCCCGACTGGGGAAAAATCCGCCTTATCCGGGTTGTTGGAGCGATGGAGAAGGCAAACCCGAACATTGCGCCCGGTTATGCAAAATTGCGTTCTATGAACATCGCCGGAACTTGGATGACGGCTATTGCGACAAATGTCGGCATTATCCATGCGGACATATCCTCGGAATGGAAGAAAAATATCAGCATGAGTATCCGATGAAGGAATCACTTATGAACAACTTTTCCGAAATGCGCCGATTGGGGATGGATGTGTTTTTGCGAAACGAAAACGCGAAATGACGTTGCTCACATTGCGGCGGCGTCCTTTGCGTCCATACTGGAAAATGCATTGATTGCGGTAACGTGAACTGTTGAGTAAAAGCGTTGCACCGTAGAACCGCGACGCTTTACAGCACAAAAGAGTGTGAGGGGGAACTGTTAAGATTGGCTAAATCGCCAATCTATCTATTAGTTGATAATATCAACTAATATTGCTGCTTTTGTGCCCATAAAAAGAGAGTGAAGCATGAATGACATTCTATTCTTTGTACTGGTCGCCAAAGAATTACAGTTCACGTTTAAGAAACGGATATCCGGGAAGCTGGAGATTCCGGTCGAGTCTTTAGGTGTCCTTATGGCTATACGGCATAAAGCAAGCATGATTCAACAGGAAATCGCAGACACATTAAAAAAGGACAAGTCCGCAATTTTACGCCATATCAATCTGTTTGAAAGTCAGGGATTGATAACCCGTTCAAATACGGCGAATGACAAGCGTATGAATGTCATACAGATAACGGAAAGGGGAAGGCAGCTATTGGTGTCGGCAGATGCCGAATTGGACAGCCTGTCGAACTTTTTGTTTGACGGAGTGAGCAAATCCGACCTGGATATATACGGCAAGGTGCTGACACATCTGAAAAACAAAATCGAGGCCATCAGTCAAAAAAATAACAAAATGACCGCGCGTCCATTCGTATCCCTTGCGACTTTCGCCACTTTTCTTTGTCTGGCGGTTTCCGGTGTAGCCTTGCAGATGACGAACCACCAGCCGTACACTCCTGCAAAAGTGTTCTTTACAGTCTTGCACAATGTCTCGGCAATCTTCTTTCTGGTATTCTCGATACTCCACATCCTGAAAAATTGGAGAGCCATTAGAGCATATATAAAAGGTAAAGCCGCAGGGAAGATAAGCCGTGAATTTATCGTCTGCTGTATTCTCCTGCTTGTTCTCCTGATTGTCTGCTGGCTGAAAACGGCATACGATACGCGTTACACATATATAACTACCAATAACCAAAATACGCCATGAGTAAGATGAATAAGCTACAACGTATCCATACTCCATACATATGGGTGAACCCCAGAGCGTGTGCTGCCTGCTGGAAATGTATCGACAACTGCCCGCGCGATGTTATTGGCAAAGTCGGTTTCTTGTGGCACAAACACATTGTCATCCGAAATGCCGATAATTGCATCGGCTGTAAAAAGTGTATGAAAAGCTGCCCTTCGGGTGTTTTCAGCGAAAGCATGTCGAATGTCGTGATGAAACTGCTTAAACGTATTTGACAAGAATTATTACCTAATCCGGGGAATCTGCACCATGTCCCATAGCGTTCGTGCCACGGCCATGCTTCGGGCAACTGAAAGTTGATTGATGTTGTCTTCATAATGGAACGGGCTTTATCGTGCTGCGAAAGTACGGTAAAGCCCAGTATGACGAAAAAACAGGGTTTTAAGATAATCTGTACCCGACTATGGAACAGAACCGGAACATCAATCTGTGGGAAATTGTCATAACCCGCATAAAGAAAGGATAGCGGTTTCTGAAAAACAGCCCCTGAGAAGATTGGCGTATCAGTTGAATACGGCTATCCCATTTCTCGATGTCGCGGCCATTGTCAAGCCCCCAGTTGAAACGTGCCGAAACTTTTTTGACGGTATCATGCTTGTTCTGATTCTTAACCGATAATGTCCCGCACAGGTCAAACCATATCTCGCAGCCGGGAAAGTGTTTCAGCAGTTTTTGAAACAGGGATTTGATTTCGTCCTCCCGGAAATACATTACCACACCCTCGGCAATAAAAAGAAATTCAGCCTCCGGATTCGCGGATTTCAGTTCCGCCATCCACTTTTCGTCAAACATTGAACCGGGGACATACGTTTCATTCTCTGCCGGAGGCAAAAGTCTGTCACGGGCAGCGATTACTTCGGGAAGGTCAATACTGTAATACCTTGCAGAAGATTCTATTGTTGTACGTTGTGTACGGGCATCAAATCCACACCCAAGATTGACAATGATCGGATTGACGTGTGATTTCACATAATCGCGAACCACATTGTCGAGATACCAGGCACGGACATTGCACCCTACTTCGCTGAGGACTGCACCGTCGAACTTTGAATAGTCGTATGGTATCTGCTCAACCAGTCTTTCAGCGACAGGGTCGCGGATGATAGCCTTTTCTCCGCGACGGCTTTCTTTGGCCCGCATATATAGCGGAATAAGGAGCGTTTCAGAAACGGTGTCTGCGAAAAATGTGCTGTTCATTCTTTTTGTCCTTGTTTTGTCAGTTTCCAAGACATTACACAGAGAATGGCGCTGACGATTAGAATAACCGGCAGCAAGGGAAGCTGTACGATGGAAAAATCCGTGAACAGTTCACAGGTGTGGAACAGGTTGAACAACAGAATGAAGGTGGCGAGCAAGCCGTTCAGAATGTTCCATGAGCGGGTTTTCCCATATAGGGATAACAGAATACCGCATACAGGGACAAGATAGCTTATCGACATCATGAATGTAAGCAGTCCTTCGGGAGCATGCCCCGTTTCGCTTATGGCAATGGCCTCATTCCAGAAAAGCGGCATGAGATCGGCAAGCGAATGTAGAGTCAGGCCACACATGACGGCCACCCACAGGATAGCGATTTTGGTATGGCGGCCTGTCCGATTGATGATGTTTTTATCTTCCATTGTAATGATTTGTTAATAAATTCAAAGTTATACAGGGAAAACAAGGAATGAAATACCCAAAAGTGATGAAATTTAAGCGGCAGAGTAAAAAAACCACCGAAAGCACGGTGAGGTTAGCGAAGTAGTTCTGTTCGGGACGTGTGTCCGATGTGATATGGAATCGTCTTTTCATCCCGTCGCCTACTTAGTCTTATCTGCCAGTCGTAGCGACCTTCAGCCACATCGCCAATTTTCTTATAGGCGCGGTCTGTCTGTAATTCGGTCTGCTTTCCCTTGTCACGGGCAAAGTTCACAAGCCAGTTTCCTTATTTCAGCTTCCGCCTGTTTGGTAAACGGATTCTGCAGCCGTTCTTTCTCCTTTGGCAAGGATGCTTCCAATTTCCGATTCCGGTTCTTGATTTCTGCATATCTGCCGCGCCCTGCGATGTTGGCAAGTCCCGACAGTATGGTGTTGCCGCTTTCCCTGTCAGCCCAGCTGCCCTTCCCGGCAATCTCCTCGTCAAGTTTCGCGCGAGTGCGCTCTTGGGCGCGGTTCTCGATGTCGAGCCATTCAGTCTCAGTCCTCGCCTTCTCCATTTCTGCGACGGCTGTTTCCCGTCCCGCCTCCGCCTGTAACCTACACTACCTAATCTCCGTTAGAAATAGAGTTTTACCCCCATTCCCGGAACAAATGCAAATTTCTCCAGATCGGAACTGATTGTGTAAATGCCCGTGGGCTTTACGTATAGGTTGAACATCTCTGTGATGATGAACTCCACCTGGTACCGATAAATAAAATTAAAGGAAGAGGCTAAACAGTAAAAAAATTCTCTGAAAATTGAAAATCCAAAAGAAATCTCCATGAAGAGTACAAACAAAAAGAGGGCGACTAAAATTTTTTGGTCGCCATCTTTAACAGCTCATACAATATCTGCCGAATGGATCGTTTCGATCCTCGTTAGGAGATCGGATTATTCGAAGGATTCTCGTATAGGGACGAAATAAAATCCTTCAAGAGTATACCTTATGAAAGAATTAATTAACGTCGGATCAGTTGTTTGACATTGAAAGCCGACGTAAGAAACAGAAAACAGAACCGTTGCCTTTTCGTTACATCGACCTAATTATAAGAAGGTAACAGTCCGATTTTACAGACTGTTACATTGATTTAAAGACGTTCTATTTCGTGGGTTTTCGCTTTGCGGGGCAGCGGTTTGTTTTTACAAAATAATCGCTACCTTCGCACAGTGGTCGAATCTGAAGGACATTGCGGTTATGAGCGGAAAACATACGAAGATCGTTTGGATGGTCTGTCTGGTCGTACTGCTGTTTGCCGGTATGCGGGCTTCTTCGCGGCCCCGGCCGGGAAAAGGGTTTCGGCTGTGTATGCAATCTTATACTTTTCAACGTTTTACGCTCGAACAAGCCATGGACAAAACCTGTGAATTGGGAATAAAGTATCTGGAAATTTTTCCGGGTCAGCGTTTCGGCGGTTACCAGTCCGTCGAGTATGAATGCAATTGGGAAGATTCGGTTCCCGATATCCGGGAATGAATCGTCCGTTTTCGCCGTATTTGCGATAGACTTTAACCGATTTTAAGTGGAAAAGATGAAAATAAAACTGTTTACGATACCCAATATCCTGACGCTTTGTAATTTGCTGTCGGGATGTGCCGCGGCGGTTTTCGCGCTGTGCGTGAACGACCTGCAGTGGGCTTTCTGGTGCGTGGTTGTCGCGGCCGTGTTCGATTTTCTGGACGGTTTCGTGGCGCGTCTTTTGAAATCCCATTCGGCGATCGGCAAGGAACTCGATTCGCTGGCCGATATGGTGAGTTTCGGGTTCGCTCCCGCTGCCGTATTGTATACGATGTATGCGATGACCGGCGGCAGCGACGTCTGGGGTTTCGCCGTGTTCGTCGTGGCGGCCTTTTCGGCCCTGCGTCTGGCGAAGTTCAACCTGGACGAGAATCAGACCACCCAGTTCATCGGCCTGCCGACGCCCGCCTGCGCCTTGTTTTTCGTGTCGGCCGGCTATCTGATGCAGGCGGGGGCTTTTACGGCTCCGGCCTGGGTGATGATCGCCGCCGCAGTCGTTTTTGCGGGTCTGCTGGTATGCAACGTGCCGATGTTCGCCCTTAAATTCACCCATTACCGTTTCGCCGGCAACCGGGTGCGCTACGTATTCGCACTGTGTTCGTTGGCGGCTCTGTGCGCAGCGGGGATTGCGGCGATTCCGTTTATCATTCTGGCTTATATCGTCGTTTCCGT
>ERZ773134.952-NODE-952-length-26719-cov-4.663929_pt1 | contig 26719 bp, 25 predicted proteins | sample MGYA00580856_ERZ773134 | MGnify/ENA primary metagenome ERZ773134 (study PRJEB29015, sample SAMEA2737823) | human gut metagenome | biome: human gut; feature: human-associated habitat; material: faeces | place: China | collected 2012 ... | reverse complement strand
TCGAAGAGCGAACTGAGAAGCAATGTACAGGTTTGTATAGCTTCCAGATAACGGAAATCGTCTGCGTACAAGACGCCAGCAACGATAAAGATTAGTCCATAACCGAAGATCGTTCTTGTTGAAACGAGAATAGGCGCCTTGTATACAGACAGCTTGTTGAGCACGATCGAATAGAGAGCCCAAACAAAGGCGGCTCCGAGGGCAAGAGTGTCACCTAACGGATTTATGACGAGGCTCATGTTGTCGCCGAAGACGATGAGCAGTACACCTACGAAGGAAAGGACGGCACCTACAAAGAACTGCAAGGAGAGTGTGAGTTTCGGGTTCTCAAGTTTGCTGACCGCTGCCGTAAAAAACGGTGCGAGGCTGACCAAAACGCCGACATTGGATGCTGTGGTATGTTGGAGCGCGACATTCTCCATGAGAAAGTAAAGGAAAGTCCCCAAGAAGCCGGCAAGAGCAAATAACAGCTGGGCTTTGCGGCCATACTTCGGAGAGCGATGCGGATAAAGGCACCACAGTGCGATATAGCCGAGAAGAAATCGAGAAAAGAGGATTTGAAGAGGCGAGAGGTACTCTCCAAAAGAACTTTAGTCGAAATGAATGTGGCTCCCCAGACTACGGCACAAAACAATCCCAAGAAATGTCCTTTTGAAAGTCTGAATTCCATAACTGTTTCCAAAAAATATTGGATAAATTATCGCCTTTCAAGAAAGACAAAATCTGAATCATGGATCAAAGAAATCACTGATGTAATCAGTAGATAGGAGAAAGCTTAGATGCCTAATCAAGCAGAGATTTCAAAACGCCTATGCGCTGAGGTAAGTTCTAATTGAAACTTGAAGAAAAAAGAGATGGCAGGGGAAGAAGGAGCCATTTTTTACTCAAATTCAATAAATTAAATTAAGCAATTTGCTTGGTTACCTAAATGGCAACCAAAAGATAAAAAACAATTAATAAAGTACCACTGCCCTGCGAAATCGACAACAAAAACACAGAGTTGACTTAAGAGAGTTTGAAAACTTAAGAAACCAAAATACTCTCCCGTTGAAAACACTCCTTGATGTTTGCAAGATGATCGAGGCTTGAAATCTTTGGGTTTCAAGCTCAATTTTTTAGAAAGGGCAGACCAGGAGCTCACCTTGCGTTGCCTTGCTCTTTTTTTCGTTTTTTCATTGCCTGCATTCGTCTGATTCGTTCTGCCTTCTGCTCGTTGAAGACTCTGACAATTTTTTGCTGCTGACTTTCGACAGGTTCAAGGTTTTTATAAAAATGTGACATTCTTTGCCCAAGCTCCTGATGTACCGAGTTTTGTGATTGAAGTAACTCCCCGGCAGCCGTTTTTGCCTTATTCAAAAGATCGCCCCGCTTTTCCTTCAGCTTTTTTATTGCGGGATGATCAGGAATGTCTATTCCTTGACGAATAGCTTCACTGGCTTCGTTTATTCTTGCTTGTTGATTATTGGTGAGCTGTGTTTTCTTGCGTTTTTTTGCTATTGCATAAACTTGAGCACGTTCTTTGTTGGCTTTGAATCGTTTGGCTGCATTAAATTCTTGCTGAGTTGCTGGACGCTGTGTTCTTCCCCGGACAAAGCGTGTTGTGCAGTTTGCCCGGATGCCAAACCGATTCAGGCACACGGCGAAATGTTCTCTTAAGACGGCTCTTTCGACATTAGTCAGATGCAGCCTTTTTTTGTCCTTTCCAAGAGTTGACAGAAGAATGTGACAGTGAGGGTGTGTGGTCTTTTTATCAGAATATTCAAAATGAAAAGTCATTAGATAGTCGTAGTCTCCTAAACAATCTCTAGCCCATAAACGGCATGCAGACTCAAAACTCTTCTCATCAGTTCCTTTCGGCATTGAAAGAATGATTCGGCGTGCAAAACTTTTCCCTTCGTCTTGTTCCGGGATTTCGTTTTGAGTGCGCCAGTTCTTAAGAATTTCACCATATTCATCCTTACCTTGATAAAGATTACCGTCTTTGTCTTCCAATGCTAGTTTTCCATTTCTGGAAATGTAGTCGGCAATCGCTTTAATGTGAGGAAAGTCTTTGACATCGGATCGACCAAGTTTAACCATTACCTCAGGAGTTTTTCGAACAACTCCCCACGCCTTGTGGTACGAGTTCAATGTTGAGAGGCGCTCTATTTTTGAGACTCTGCCCTTGGTTTTGCGAATTGCGTCCGGGTACAGATCATCCAACGTTTTTATGATTTTTTCGCTCATGCCTTTTCGATCTCGTCTTGAATCATTTTCTTTAGCGGCGCCATAAAGGACTCGAGGTCAGTTTTCCCGGATTCAACTTCTTTTAGCTTTCTTTCAAACATGGCGGTGAGGATGGGATTTTTAACTGAGTTAGGAACCAGTCCTAAAAGACGAAAACCTAATTCCGTAGCGTGGATTTTTTTGCCTTTTACCTCTAAATATCCTTTTCTTTTTAATTCCGAGATAATTGCGGCTCGCGTTGCAGGCGTTCCAATACCGTCCGTTTCTTTTAAAAATTTTTTGAATTCAGGGTCTTTAACAACCGTATGAATTTTTTCCATTGCCGAAATTAAAGTACCTTCAGTAAAAGAATTGGGAGGCGTCGTTTTTTTGTTTTCGGCTCTAATCTCTTTAAATTCAACAGAGCTTCCCTCTTGAAGAATGGGAAGATTTTGGAGTGTGGTCTTTTCCTCAGAATTTTGATCTTTAAGGTATACGGCTTTCCATCCTTCAATCTTGGTCGTTTTCCCGGTACTTTTAAAAGATTCTCCATTGAAAGCCAGGACAATTTTAGTTTCTAGATATTCATGAACCGGTAAAAATTGGCATATATAGCGTTTGGCAATCAGGTTGTAAATTTTCTGTTCTTCTGGATTTAGCTCTGAGACAGCAGCCCGTTGTCTCGTAGGAATTATTCCGTGATGAGCGCTGATCTTTTTGTCGTTCCAGGCTTCTGAACGAATCTTTGGATTTGCCTGGCGGACCAATTCTGCAAGATTGGGATTCGTGGCAGCTATGGCATCTAGAACGGCCTTGGCGTCAGAAAACTGACTTTCCGGCAAATATTGACAATCCGACCTCGGATAGCTGGCGAGCTTATATTTTTCATAAAGAGCCTGGCAAATGTTTAGAGTTTCCTCAGCAGAAAATCCGTATCGGTTTGATGCGTCAAGCTGGATGTCCGCAAGGGAATATGGTTTGGGTTGAAGAGCTTTTTTGGGGAGCTGAGTAAAAGAGAGAACCTTCCCGGAACCGAGACTCTGAAGTTTGCTGAGAATCTTTTGAGCCTCTGAAGAGTCGATTAGCCGCTTTTGAGCGTCTAATCCCTGTTGATCTGGCTTTGGTTCCCATTGCGCGGAAAAGTTTATGCCCTCATACGTAATAACAGCATTGAAAGAATAGAAAGGGATGGGCTTGAAATTTTTGATAAGCTGGTCTCGGGCAGCGACCAATGCGAGTGTGGGTGTCTGTACCCGGCCTACCGCTATGAGAGTTTTCTCGCTCGGTGTTGAGTGCTTTAATGTGAAAAGCCGCGTAAGGTTCATGCCAATAAGCCAGTCCGCGCGACTTCTTCCGAGTGCGGCTTGCGCCATACCTTTAAATTGACTGTTTGGTTTTAAAGATTGAAGAGCTTTCTTGATGGATGTTGAATCTTGAGCGGAAGCCCAAAAGCGCAAACTTGGTTTTCGATAACGATAAAACTCCAAAATTTCGTCTACCAACAGCTGTCCCTCCCTATCGGGATCTCCGCAGTTTACGACGGTATCAGCTTTCGATAGCAGAGTTTTTATTATCTTCAACTGGTTTTTGACACCTTTATCGTTTTTAGGCAGCAATTTCCAGTTGTCCGGAAATATCGGCAGATCCTCCATACGCCACCGTTTTTTCCCTTTGGGAGTGGTGGGAACATCTTCAGGAAGATAGTAGTCGGGTTCAGCTTGCTCCAGTAGGTGGCCAAAGCACCAAGTGACGCAAATGTTTCCTTTGCATTCCACATAACCGTTGAATCTTTTAACGGTTCCCAGCTCGGCAATGATAGCTTTGGCAACGGATGGTTTTTCAGCAATAAATAATCTCATATCAAACTCGGTTCTTCTATTTCTTTAAAGGCTTTAACTTTGGCGTTGAAGTACGACCAGTCTTCTCCGCGCCAGGTTGCGGTCCTTACCTCCCCGGTGGAAATAAAAACTTCATAAGTTTTTCCGGTTACAGGAACGTGTTCCGGGTAGGGGAGCCATAAATTGGATTTTTCAGTATCGCTTAAGTTGCGGCATAAGTTTGTCGGTGCTTCAGACGGGTCTCTGAAGAAAGCAATTTTTTCATCCGGCCATCTATGCCAGCCGCCGTTATATTCTGCGGTAATAAATCTTCCGTCTTTGAGCTTGACAAGCCATAGTTTTTTATCCGGGGAAGCCCTGTTTTCCCAGGGAAGTACAAATGGGTATTGGTTCCAACCTTCGATGTTTGGAACACCTTCTTTAGTGAGATGCGTTCTTGAAACGATCAACCATATTTCTTTGCCCGTTACTGAAAGCTCTTCGTCGATATAGAACGGAATCTCTCGGCTGTTCGTGCTTGAAAGACCATTGGCGAGGACAGACTCAAGGTAGTCTCTCTCTTTCATTAATTGCAGCAGTGTGTTGATGATTTTTCTGTCGATAGAGAAGGGAGACAGTTCTGATCTCATTATTGTTTCTCCTTTGGCTAACGTTCCAATGAGGAATTTGCTTTTCGTTGTTTTTTCTGAGAGAGGCCTTCAGAAGCCGGCGAGTGCTCCTGGATTGACTGATGTTTTAATAATTCCGGATGCAGCGCAATCATATGGAGGTTGGATTTTGCGATTGTCACAAAATCATCAGTGGTAAGTGTTTTACAGTCTTTAAAGCCGTGATTAAATAGCCAGACGCTTACAGCCGAGCGCATTTGTTTGTACCAGCGCTGAAGTTTTGGGAGAGCGTTTCTTTGTTTAGAACACTCTTCAACAAGGTACGCAGCAGTCTCTTCCGCATAATTGGGATGATCTTTTGTAATTCCGGAATCTTTTAAGCGGATCTCGGCAGCTAGGCAAACGGGATCTCGTTGCCTGAAGCCTTCCTCTAATAGACGAGGAGCCTCTTTTACTAAAGGGATAACTTTTTCTTTCAGCTCGGAGTCGTAAGCCATATGGATTCCGACTTCGTGAAGCAGCACTGAAGAGGCAGCTTCCGGCACTAAATTTTCAGCAATAAGAAACGCAGTTTTATGCTCTTGTTCATAGAATCCTTGTACTCTCCCTTCACCGGAGTTAATGAAATGAGGAGTTTTTTTGAAGCTCCTTTTTTCCCCTGAGCGAACTAGAGCAAGTTTGTTTCTTATTTCTTCGGTATAATTGACATCAGTGTAAAGATCCTCGTGCGACGTAGTCGGTTGAAGTTCGGTTTGATTATCTTCAATGTCTGGTCCAGAAGAGGGCGGTGTAGCCGAAGCATCGCGGTCAGGAAAGATGAGCGCGCCTGACAATCTCACACTATCATTTCCCCATAATCTTTCGACATTAAATTTAGGCTTTACTGGTCTATCCGTGATGACTGAGAACGAATTGTTTTTATTGTTAAATTCACAGGGAACCCCTCTGTTGTACTTCGGTGAATAAAAGACAAACTGAGTCTCACTTTCCTTGTAAAGCCTTGTTGCGCTTGTCAGAACCTCTCTAAGACTCAGTAAAGCAGCCTCAGTTTTATTTGCCTCGGTTGGGAAAAGATCTCTGGAAGGAAACTCTATTGCGTTTGCAGTAAGGTGTTTGGCTCCTAAACCCCGATGTTTATTTAGGCGGTAAAAACCTTCCTTAATGACAATTTCACCGTTGGGATACTTTAGGTTTCCCTTAATGTTCAGTGTCGCAAAAATTCCTTCCGGATTGCCTTCGTGAGCAAACTGGTCAGGGACAATAAATCCGGTCTTTGTGTTTTTCTTGGAATTTTTTAGTTCTTCCGGCAAAGCTGACAGGTATGGCGGTACATCATTGATGTCGGAAATAATTTTGAGACGACCGTTGTCAATTAAGGCGTTAATGGTAGTTTTGCCGAATTTTTTCTCCAAGGCTTCTCTAATCTCAGAAATCTTGGCACCGCTTTTGCCCTCTCTGGTTTTTGAGAAAAGAGCAACTCCTTTTTCAGTTTCTTTGCTTTTAATCTCTTCAAAGAGGGCTTTAAATTTCTCGGAAACCCTCCGGACGTCCACGCCGTCCAAATAAGGGTAGTAGGATTCTTTATCTAACGTCTTCTCGACAAATGCTCCGTTTGTTAAGAAGTCATTGGTAATGCCTAACTCTTGACTGCGCACCTCTACGAAAGCCTCAAAGCTTCTAGCCGCTTCTTCTGTTTTACTATTCCAGTACGCTTTTTTCTTCAGCATTCTTCGGTGCATCGCAGTTGAACGAATGGTGTCAATCGTTTCTGCCCAAGCGTGATGCAGCTCGGGCCGGATCTTATCTGCTGCGCCTCGTTCCGTCTGAAGAAGGTCTTCTTTGGTGAGCGTTACTTTGTAGACAAGTTCTCTGCCTCTATCTGCGATATCGAGGTTAATATCGGCCTGATCCAGTTCTCCGGCAACAACCCTTCGCGCTAATTCAGCAGCTTTCGGATTGGTCTTGAGTTCGTATTCCACCCGGGAGGCAGAACCCATCCATAGCGAATAAATCTTTTTACCGCCCTCATTGATTCGTTCCTGAGCCTTCGGTGTTAATTTAAAAATTACCTCCGAATCAACCTGTTCACTGAGCATCCTGACATCGAGCTTTTCCCGGTAATTCGTTCTCATCAGATAGTGGTCGAGCGCATGAAACCATTCGTGAGCCAGACAAGAGTAGCCTTTGGTTTTGGTGAGATTTATCAGTCGGTTGGCCGGTTCGTAATGCGCAGATGCGCTGCCGTGTCCTCTGGAACCGAAGCACAATCCCAATTCGCCGTCTAGGGCTACGGCCTTTGGGGGAATGCCCAGTATCTTTGAGAGATCCATGAGGGAGTCGTAGGCATTATTGAGCATCCATTGGCGCTCTCTGCCGTTTTTGCCCTGCCTGACCCAGTTTCCGAACTCCACGCCTCTGAAGCCGAAGGTACTCATAAACATTTCCGGCGTAGCGTCTTTTCCTTCTCGATAGTCCGGGCCAACACGATCTCGAATCGGAGAACCGCTTCTCCAGTCTTTTTCCGTTTTGGAAAATTCCGCCCGGAATTCTCGGTACTTATTTTCCAGTTCCGTTCTGTGGGTATTCACATAGTTCCAAAATGCTTCATCAGATTCAAAAGCAATCTTGTCTGTGAGCTGGAACTCGATTGTTCCGGATTTTCCATATACTTCATAAGTATGGCTGTTACGAACTCCGCGGCCGTACAGTTTTATGGATAGGGCAGGCTTGGGCTTGGACTCTTGTTCTTTTTCGGGTTGACTTGCAGTTTCAAGCAGTTTTCCGAAGGTTGTTTTGAGCTGCTTTTCAATATTAGCTTCGAACTCTTTTTCGCTGTTTCCGACGGCTACCGCATAATAGGGAAAAAGCTTCCCGTCAGAGTTTTTTAAACATAATTGCTTGTTGTCCCGGCTTCCCGGAAGAATACATTGATATTGATAGGATTCAATGTCGGTATCGTCAGATAATCTAAAGTCATTCCAGCGACAAATATCTTGTGCGTCGCCGATACTATAGGCTCCGATGAAGGGCCAGTACTTCGTAGAAATATGCGCGAGAACCTTATACTTATTCCCCACTTCGTAAAAATGATCAAAGGCATCGGTCGGGGCTTCAGGAGCCAGTTCTCCGTTTATAACTTGGCGATGCAAGGCGATTGCTGCGGAGGCCGTGTGCAGATAGCGTCTGAATTTATAGGTATCTTTAGCCGGCCGTCTGCCTCTTAATGTTGATCTTACGAGCCACAGACAAGCAGCCGCTTCGGGGTTGTCTTTATGCAGCTCGAGGATGGAACTTTTAGGCCAAATCTTATCCAGCGGTTCAGAAGCGAGACGTTTTTCAAGTTCTTCCGGGGATCCCTGGATGAATTTATAAGGTTCAGTGCTCCTGTTGAGTGATCTTCCCTTGCGAGTGTTATGAAGGTCTTCCCCGAAATCTTGAAGCTTGCGGCTGCCGTCCCGGTTTAATTGATAATTCAAAATATCAGCGTCTTTGATCGCAGTTGAGTCAGCCGGCTTTTTATCGGCCTTAGGTTTTTCGTGTTCCGGAGGCGCAAAAAAATCAAATTCCAGTTGTTCAGCGAGCAGCATCGTTTACTCCTTTTTCCTTTAAGGAAGACTTAAAATGGCGCTCCCTAAAGCGAGTATCAAAAAAATCTTCAAAGGCCATGTCTCTCTCTCTTTTAGAGAAAACTGGGCTGGATTTTGGTATGCGTATTCGCCTTATGGTTCTCTTGACTATTACGGTTGTAATCTGATGTGCTGAAGTTTCTGGCATAAGTGTCTCCCGGGCAGATCGAAGGGTCGGAAAGGGGTTCTCCCGACCCTCTCTTTGTTTTTATCGAACAGCAGTAGACGCTCTTGATTTACGTCTGGGCTGCTCGGATTTTTGCTCGGATTTGTCTTTCTGCTTATTTTCCCGTTCAAACTGAAGTGATTTGATGCCGTTCTGTTCTAAAGACAAAGCGATTGCAGAAGCGTTGATTTCTTTGACAGAGTGCTCCTGACCGTCTCTTCCGGTAAATGTTTTGTCTGTGACGGAGCCGCGTACTTCGAGTACCATACCTTCTTTTAGGTGTCGTGCGACGTTCTCAGCTTTTTTTCCATACATCTTAACTGTGAACCAATCAGAATCCTGCTGCTCGAACTCGCCTTTGTCATTCCGGGTGTAGTTTGGATGAAAAGCTTTGAAATTCAGAACAGAAGTTTCATTTCCTGCATTGGGTCCGGAGGTGGGTGTAATTTGGCTCAGAGAAGGTTCTGCAAAGACCACAATTTTGGTTGCGATTTGTTCGTAGTTACCGTTTGTCATATTTGTTTCCTAAAAAATTTGTACCAAAAATACTTTGTTGAATTTGTCTGACTTCGTTATTAAGCTGTCTCACCTCCGAAGATGTTGTTTAAATTGATCGAACTTAGATCGAGCCCGGAAAGCTTTTCTATTGCTTCGTCGGTCTTTTCTGCCGACTGTGTTTCCTGTTGAGTTTGTTGTTGGTTTTGTTCGGAAGAAAATTTGTCTTTAATCTCGGCGTTTTCCTTTTCCATACCGGTTTTTTCTTCCGGGGCATCCTCGAGGTCACCGAATAAATCGTCGAAAACTTCTTCAACCGCTTCATTGGCAGCTTGTTTTCGGTTTTCTACACCGGAATCCGTTTCAGTAATGACCTTTGAATAGATATATGAAATCTGTTCTTCTACAAACATATCCATCATCTCTTCAGACAGGTTCGGATCGGTTTCCGGAAACTCTTCTTGTCCGACTAAACTTGGTTCCTTGTTGTCTGTGAAATCTTCTTCGGTCGCAAAACGCGTGCGTTTTTCAATCTTTGCAATAAATTCATTTAAGTCGTATTTCGGAGTGGAAGCAGGAGGGTAGACCCCTTTAAGTCCGAGTTCTTTTCCCCAGCCGCGTCTGACAAATTCAGGATCTAGGTAATACTTGATTTTTTCGCATTTGAAAGGACGGCATTTATCCGTGCAAACAATTTCTTTTTTATCCCCAAGTTCTCTTAGTTCCTGCGGCAAGATCAGGGCTCTTTTTTGATCTGAAAACGATTCGCTCGTAGAGTTGTAGCTGATCGACTTGGAGCCGTTTCTCACGGTCTCATAACCGATCATGTCAGAGTATTCTTTAGCGTCGTTCGGTGTGGCGGTAGAAGGCTGGTAGATGATTTGCACGGCATGGTTGCTCAATAGGGTTACTGCTCCGTCTTTGCCGTAACACTGTTCAAGCTGTGATTTGTTTTGAATGATCGTCAGCAGCCGCATGTTGTAGCCCGCCTGGAAGCTCACGGACTTGTTAATGATCTCGACTTTGCCGATAGAAGTAAATTCGTCCATGATCATCAGGCACTGATACTTGAGCTCTTTAGGGTTGTCCTCCGGCAATTCGTTGACATTTAAGTTGATTAATTGATCAAAGAAAAGATTCACAAGTCCGGCAGCATCTGCCAGTTTGTTTGGAGTGATGCCAAAGTAAATCGTCATCTTCTTTTTTCTGACATCGCGAAGATCAAAATCATTGTCACTTGTGGCCATATCCACAAGGACGTTTTGAAACATCTTCATTTTTGAGTTAAAAGTGGCGACTACCGACCCGAAAGTGTTATCCGGCATCGTGATTACTCGGTTTAAACAGCACTTGAAAAGGGTTTCCCTTCTTTTTGTTTTGCCTCAACAGTTTGTTGAAGATGGTCTTTGAGAGGCTTACCCTTGCCGCTGGCCTGCCGGAACATTTCGCCTAAAGTATGAGGCAGTTCCGGTTGTTCTAAGACAAACAGACAAAGGCCTCGGAACATATCCTTGGCTTGATCAGACCAGAATTCATCCGATCCGACTTTTGTCGAGAAGAGTGCAGCGGATATGCTGTCAATATCGCTGATCTGAAACGCTTTGTCTTTGCTGATGTAACTTAACGGGTTGTAGCGACACGTTCTTCCCTGAGTATCATAGGGGGCAAAAAGGTAAACGTCTTGCCCGCACGCTTTCCTGAAACCGGAGGTGATGCGATAGTTTTCAAGCTTAATGTCAAGGACGACAAGAGAGTCCGAATAGTTGAGACAATTCGGAATCACAACCCCTACGCCTTTACCGGATCTCGTCGGGGCAGCCAACAGTACAAATTGATAACCGCCGTAGCAGAGATACTTCCCTTTGTACTTTCCTAAAAGGATGGTTTTGTCGAGTTTGTCGGATTTCGGGAAAAGACCGGCTTCTTCAATTTCATCGGTTGTGGCAAATTTAGCGTTGCCGTGCAGCTTTCTTTTCTTATAGTGTAGAACTCTGTCCAAGACAAAGTATCCGGTAATAAACCAGGGGCCGAATGTGCAGACCGTCACAATCAGGCGATAAAAAGTGTCTTTACTGTTTCCGTAAATTGCGTAGTACTGCCAAATGGTCCACGGGAAGCAGCTTGTGAGCGGTAAATTAAAAAGCAAAAACAAGATCAGACCGGCAAACCAAGAGGTCATTCCGCAAATTAGCAATATCCATCCCGCGATTTTCAGGTACTGCCGTTTGATTCTCATCTTGCTTCTCCGAGAAGGTTAAGCCCCTTAGGACTATTCGGTTTATATTTGTCGTTAAACCAAATCTCAGTGATATGACGACCTTTGTCCCGGCTGTTGTGAACATGGATCACAACATCAATGACTAAGTGCAGAAGCGTGTTGATTCTTTCGGGCGTCATGGTTTTGGCTTCTTCTGACTGTTGAACTTTTAACGTCAGATATTCAAAAACGCCTTTACAACTGCCGGCATGGCAGCTCGTAATAGAACCTCCGTGCCCGGAGAGACAAACATTCAGGAAATCGTAGGTTTCCGAACCCCTCAATTCAGCCAGCAGTATTCTGTCCGGCTTCATTCGAAGGCAGGATCTCATCAAGTCGTTGGGTTTGACTGTTGAGCCGGTCTTGACTTCGGAAGCGTAGAAAAGACAAACTTTGTTATCGTGGTTGGGCAATCCGTACACGAGTTCCGGAACGTCTTCAATTGTGATGATGCGCTCTTCAAAGGGGATGCTTTGCATCAAAGCCTTCATGAAGGTGGTTTTGCCGCTGCCGGTTTCTCCGGCAATGACGAGCGTTTTTCGTGCCTTAACGCAAGCTTCAATGAAGTTGCGTTTCTTTTGAACTCCGTTTTCCGCGTCATGAATCCGGCTATAAAGCTCCCATAGCTTTAGATCCTCTTCATTGACAGAGTTAAGAGGCCGTACGCAATCGAAGAAACCTGAATGGGCGTAATCGTCCAACGATCGTACTTGGAAAGACGGCTTTCTGATAGTGACACTGATGGTGCCTTCCTGGCAGGCCGGAGGTAGTACGAATTGAGCTCTTTCTCCTCCCGGAAGAACGGCGGAAAGAATAGGGGAAGAAGTGCTGTATTCCTGATTTGCGCCGGAAAAAACAGCGGCTGCGACCCCGATTTGCTTCAAGGTTTTAAATGTTAATTCCGGAGCGTCTTTCTTAATCCAACGGCCTCGTTTTTCAAAGTAAATTTGACCCGGCCGATTCACAGCGATTTCCGTGATTTCATCATCCGTCAAAAGTTCTTTGAAGGGCTCTAAAAGTTCGAGCAAGATGACGCTGTCTTCTTTTCTGGACAGTTCTGTGAGATTTGCCATAGGTTTTATCTCTCCCGAGTTCTGTCTTGCTGCTGACTTTGCATGACAACCGGTTCTTGTGAAGGCGCGTTTTTGTCGTATACCTTCACGCGAACTTCTTTGCCGTGAACTTGGGCCCGGTAAAGCCTGTTGATCAGCTGACTTTTGAACTTCTTCAGAAGCTCTGTGCTTTTGTTTTTGGCTCCCGCCTTTTTTACTGCGGAGTTCAAAATTCCTTTGTTTAAAACAGAAAGACGTTTTTCAGCTTCTACACTTAAGAGGTCGTTGTTTTTTTGAAATTCATTTTTAAAAGCTTCAAAACTTTCTGCCTTCTCTGGCGAGAGCAGCAGAAGTTTGCTCTCTTGGATTTCAAAAAGAATGTCAAATTTCGGATGCTCTTTCTCCGATTGATTGCGGCTTTGAAGTGCATCAGAGATGATTTCTCGAGCCTTATTCGCTTTCTTTTCATCGGTAGTGACAAAAAGATAGTGAGGCAGATTCTCAGAGTTTTTGGGCTCAGTTTTCGAGCTTGAGCAGATACCGTAAAACTTTAGTTCCGGACGAAGCTTCAGTCCCATACGGGCTCGAAGTTCCATTTCTTTTTGGACGTCTTGGTCAAGTAAGACGGAGAGTTTTTTATCCAATAATTCTTTGTTCATTTATTATTCCTTCCTGAGCGATTTAATGCCTTTGGGGATAATTGCCATTTGCGCAAATCGCAAAAAATACTTATACTGCTCCTCAGAAATTGACTATCTTTCTATGATTAAATCTTTTAAACACAAGGGATTAGAAAAATTTTTCCTTACTGAAAATGAAGCGGGCATACAACCTAAACATGCAAGGAAGCTGAATCTTCTCCTAGATGCTTTGAATACAGCTAGAACCGTCGAGGCGTTAAATGTTCCAGGTTGGAATTTGCATGCTTTAAAAGGAGATTTAGAAAATTTGTGGTCGTTGAAAGTTAATGCCAATTGGCGATTAACGTTCATGTTTGAAGACGGAGATGTTTTCATTTTGGACTATAGGGATTATCACTGATGAGTAAATTCAAACCAAGCCATCCCGGCTTAATCGTTGAGGACGTTCTTTTATCTCAAAACATTCGGCCTATTGATTTAGCAAAAGCCATGATGGTTTCTCCTTCAACAGTTTCGAGAATCATTAGCGGAAAAATGGGAATTTCCGCTGACCTTGCTCTTCGGCTGGAAAAAACTTTAAGCATTAATGCCCAGTTGTTGGTCGACATGCAGGCTTCGTACGATTTATTTATCGCGGAACGTGCCGATAAGGAGAGTAATTTCATGAAGAACCTCCCGAAGCTTGTTAAGACTTCTTCTTTGAGCATAGAAACTGTTTGACTAGGACGCGCAAGGAGGAGGTTGATGGATAAAAAGAGATCTGGACGTTTTACTGCTGACCCTGAAATCAATGATTTCTGCAAAGACTTGCTTCTGTCAGTCAGACAAATGAAAGAAAGGAAAGCGGCGGTAAAAACCCTTCTTAAAATTGCAGACAAATATCCGCAGATAGTTAGTGAGGTTGCTTCTCTGTAGCTCTTCATGTCTTTCTTACCTATTAATCGTTTTCAGCTGATAGACGCTCGAGAAATCGACGTCTCTGGCGACGAAAATGCCGATTCTTTCGCCTTGGTTTTTGGTTAAGGTTGGCGGGATATTGCCGCTCTGGCGCATAGCTTCGCGGATAATTTCCTTCATCCCGTCTTCACTGTTTTGGTAGTAATTCACGCCGCCGTTGTTTTCTGTTTGTTTGGTCATGCCGAATTCGAATCCGTCTTGGACCAATGTGAAGAGAAGGGCATTTCCAAATCGTCTCCACCAGTGAAAGTCGATTTCACCGGACATACCGGCTCCTCCGAGCGCATCCGTTGCGGGAGAGTCAAGATTCATGCGGATTCCTTGGGGTGTTTGAACTTGTGTCCAAAGGACAAAAATCCGGTTCAATCCGTTTTCAACTGCACCGCGGTATTCTCCGATAGCTTTCGAGCCGCGCTCCAATAAAAGGACTTTGCCGTTGGAAGAATAAATATTCCTAGGAATAACGCAGCTCGTCATCCCGGGAACCGTTGTGTCCAGACGGGTTTCTAAAATGCAGTCAATGAATGTTCCTTTGGCAAGAAGCATATTTCTATCCGGCATTTTTTCTGCTCTTACTCCGGGAGTGGATACTGAATTGAGCAACGAACCCAGCTTTCCGCCGTTATCCGGCATGCTTTCATTGATCGGAGGAGAGCTTTCGGCTCTTTGACTGTTGTTTCGATCTGTCTCTCCCATCATCGGCGCAGCAAATCTTCTCTCGTCTAATGTCGGTTCCTTCTTTTCATCCTTTTGGGGTTCCGGCGGGAGCATCGTCGGCTGAGGCAAGGGCTCAATTGAGATCGGTTTGGCCATAGGCGCCGTCGGAGGGCTTGCCGGTGCTTCCTGAGCGGGACTGCCAAGTGATTGACCGGTTAATCCTTCTAAAAAAGCCAGCGGATTGGTTTTTGCATGATTTTCCGGATTCGGAGCTTTTGGGGCCTGAATCGTATTGGGGAGCGGGGGTACGGTTAGGGTTCGATTGCTCGTAAGCAGTCTCTGGTCTTTACTTTCCTCCTTTTTAATGAGATCTTTCGGAGCGTGGTCAGGTGAAATAAATGCAATAAGCGCGATTAGGCCCAGGGCAGCGGCACCTCCAAAGTACAAAAACCTCATGTTTAGAAGTTTTCCTTGTTTTTTACCAGCAACACTGTGTACGCCTTCTTCTTTAGGAATGTCCGGCTTGCTCATCTGAGGCTGATCAAAACTTTTTTCTTCTGTCATATTTATTCTCCTAGCGCACAATTTCTCTCTTTAACCCGGGGACAGAAACTCCCCCTTCTTCATTTACTCCGCCTCCGGTGTAGTTATCGTTGTAAATACCGACGACGCTTCTCCCGGCTCTAAGGAGAATTTCTTCAAACACGCCGTGTAAAACCAGCCAATCGCCCTTTACGTGACTGTTCACCAACGTTTCTTCCTGATCCACTTTGCGGTAAGCTGCCGGGAAATCTGTGTGCTTGGAGAATTTCAGATAGGTAAAGCGTCCGTCATCGAAGGCTTCAATCGGCGCAATCCTTTTAGAATTGGCAGCTGATCCGAAGTTCATTGAATAGCTGCGGTTTTGATTTGTTTGTTCTTTTGACTCCGAATTTTCCTTAATCGGACTTTCTTCCAGAAGAGCCTTGACGTGATTTTTTTCTGCTTCTGCTGCAATTCTCGCTTGTTCCTCTAAGGGATAGCGAAAGGCAAGACGATAAGTGGCTTTGCTGCGGTTTCCGGATAATTTGACATCGAATAGATAAGTCCTTCTATCGGTTACAACAACGAGATTGGTTGTTCCTTGTTTTTCTTTGGGTTTTAAGAAGAAATGATTTTCTCTGGCTGCAAATTCCCAAGCGGTCGAAAAACCCGAACCGAAATTCTTAACCGTTTCACCGGGTTCAAAGATAATCGTTGTGATCAATCCGTTAACAGCGGAGATCGGATATATTTCATCCGGTTTGTAGTCGGTGTAAAAGACTCTTTTATCTTCTCTGCCGCTTTGCGGCTTATCCAGCGCAAAGACAGAGTTGAAGGATGAAGCGGCCAAGAGAAGAAGAATTAGAAATTTTTTCATAATCCGCCTCCTTCTAAGAGTTCCGGATCAACTCGGTAAGAACTCACCTTGAAACCGAAAGGGTTAATAAGTCTGGAAGGTTCATCAGCTTTAAAGTCCGGAACGTACTCGTAGGCGACGGTTGCGACCCAGCCGTTTCTCGCTTCTTCCTGGCCGTTTTTCGTGTCGATTAATTTCTTAACAAAGCGAATCGTGGCGACATTGTTGCCTTCGACATCTTTTCCGTTCGGAACGATGGAAATTACATCGACCAAAATTCGCTTGCTGTCTTTGAGCCGCTGCTCCAAAGAGTGTTCGTTGGTTCCGAATTGACCCGCATAGGGTTCAAATACATTGGGAAAGGACAAAAGCCGAGTGACAGTGAAGTCCTGGCTTAAAGTGCGATAGTCATAAGTTTCTCGCGCCAGCACATACCGATTAAGCCAGTATTTATCCATCATTTCCGAGTAAGGAATATCCTTCTCGTTAGCAATCGAGAGCACGGTTGCGTCCCCGTTGTTTTCGTTGACTTTAATGACGAAAGGCAGTGTTTGTTTGAGCGGCATCAAGAGCATAAGTGCTATTGCCAAAATGACACTCAGAACGCCCAAAAGGACGGTATAACGCCAGGCTTTTCTTTCAGAAGCAAGGAAAAGTTCCTCGCGAGTGACTTCAAAGCTCACGGCTTTTTCATAGGGAGAGTCTTTTTTCGGCTCTACCGGAGCTTCTCCCCCGTTTTGTTTACGCTTTAAATATTTATTAACCATGATTGATTCTCGGATAAGGGTTGATCGGTTCCTTAAGGGGTGTTGACGAGCTCGTCCGTGTCAGAGGCGAATCGGATGTTGGTTCGGCGGTTTTCCGGTACCTCAATATTGGGATTTTTGATGCTCTCCCGAAGCAGCTTTTGGGTTTGTTCGGAATTGATCGGTATTTTTTCTCCTGAAGGCTGAGACGGCGGTGTGCTTCCGCAGGCAGCAAGGAGGAGAGGGAAGAGAAGAATAATAAGATCTTTAAACATTTTTGTTTCCTTTATTTCTGCGGTTTGCCACCATCTTTGCCGCAGTTGCGGCGTTTTGCTGAGCGGTGGCTTGCTGACCTGCAAACTCAGCGGAAACAGAACCCCGCTGCGGAGTGTTGAAGTCAGATGAACCTCGGTAGGCTTGATTTTTCAGGGGAGTGACGAGATCGTTGTTGATGACATCTTTCCCGATTCTGGCTGCAAAACCGGCTGCCGCACCGAGACCGGCCATGCCTAAAGCGCCTGCGCCGCCTAATCCCTGAGAGCCGAGCATCGAATTCCCAAAGTTTTTAACGGCTTGGCTGCCCATAGCGGCGCCTGCACCGTAGGTGAGACCGCCTGCAACGGAACGCGCTGTTTGACCTGCTCCGTGCAGCATCTGGCCTAGGCCCACCGCGCCCATATTCATTCCGCCGGTTAATGCTGCCGTGATCGTAGGAACCTGCTTAATGAAAGTGGCGCCGATTAATGCGAGCACGCAGAAATTCATAAGCGGCAAACCGATGGCGACGATTTGGACATCGTCAGCCTCGGCGGCCGTAGTGATTTTTTCCAAGCAGGAGGTAAAAACCGAACTGAATAATGCCGTGACCGTCGCGCTCATCACGAGCGTGAAGGCAAAGGTCACTACCGCTTTTAACCATCCGTCAAACCAGCTTTTAATGGGCGGAAACATGAGCGAGCAGATAAACAGCGGCCCGAATCCTAAGATAACGGCCAGCGCCGTTTCGTTGATAAGGAGCACACCGCAGGCGGAAAACGTAAAGAGCACGCTGATGATGCCCATGACGATTTCACAGCCCATCAGCGCGAGCCAATTGAGCTTTGAGGACGCGTCGCTGATCGCCTGCCAACCATCAGTAAAAGTCAGCCATAGATTGTCGATTGCAGACCAAGGACTCGTTAAATTCCCGGATTCAAAACCAGCGTGTCCGGCAAAACCACTCGAAGCAACACTTAATAAAACGTTCTCAAACTGGCCGACGGCAGGGATTACATAATCGGTGAACGTTCCGACGTTCAAACCGAAAAAAGCAATAAATGCAATTTTGACCGCCAGCATGACGCTCTGCCCCATACTGCCTTGAACGCGGCCGGAGCCGATAAGCCAGCCGTACACCATGAGATAGATAATGAGGCCGGAGGCGACAATGGGCCCCAACGTGGCAATGAGCGTTCCCGAGGCATCTTTTGCAAAGGTTCCGACCATCGCATTGAAATTCTCCCCGAAGGTTGTGAAATACGCGGCCATAACTAGTACCTCATAATTTCTGCTACTTGCTCGGGCGTGAGTGCTTTGAAAGCGTGTTCGTGCTGTTTTTGAGCTTCAGCAGCTTTCTGAGTTTCCATACGGGCTTTAGCTAACTCCAATTCGTAAGCAGCCTGGGCTCTGCTGCTCTCCAGTGTGGACTGTTCACTTTGAATGCGGGCTGAAAGTTCCTGAATGGCCTTAGCGTCTTGGGTGCTGTTAATTGCGTTTTGCAGCTGCACGATCGTGTCATATTTTTGTTTTGCTTTCTGCTGCGCTTCTGAGAGCGCTGCTTGGTACTCGGCGTTTGCCGCCTGCTGCTTTTGACAATTCAAAAGCAATTGACCGACGTATCGGTTGCAGACATCTTTTAAGTTTTGTTCCTCGTAAATTTCTTTGCCTCTCGCCGACAGGGAAGAGACCCCGTTGGAAAGTACATTTCTTAATTGAGAAGAAAAGTTGTTAGGAAGAAATTGGCGAAGTTCCGGGTTGTAGAAAATCATGCCCAGACCGCGGTTTCCCGTGAAATTCTGATAGGTTGAAACTGCCTGGTTGTACTGCTGCACAATCTGAGCGTAGGTGTTCTTTAATTGCTCAAGACTCAGCACGGCTTGTGCAATTGCCGATGCGTCAACGGTTGGAATGCCAGACGCTGAGGCTGTCACCGGAATATTCAGCAGGGAAAAAACAAACAGTGAAGCTAGAATTTTTTTATTGGTTTTCATTTTGTTCTCCATTGGGTTGAACTCAAGCAAGCGGCAACTCTTTGTCTCCTTGAAGGCTTTTTTCGCCCCAAAGGTACGGAAGCCAAGCTTCAGGTTTGTCGCCCACGAGCTCAATCAGGTTTTCAACAAAAGCTGTTTTGTCAGGGCCGCTCGAGAGCACCTCCAGTTCTTTGGGGAAATTAGAGAGATCTAATTTGCATACCGCGCTTCTGCCTTCTTGCCGAACAATGAATTTTCTTTCGTGTTGCTTAAATTCTTTGACTTTCTTAAATTCGTCCGGAGTAAGGTCAAATTCGCCGATGTATTGTTCGGCTGTAGCTTTGTCATTAGGCAAGAAGATGTGGGTGACGCAGTTTTGAATGTATTGGCTGCCGAAGGCGTTTTTGGTTAAGTGTTCCGGCGCTTGGGTGGCAAAAACCATGATCCCGTTTTGTTTGCGCATCGTAAGGAGCTTTTCCAAAGCGAATTTGGAGGTGTCAGGATCGGCTAAATACCGCCAAAATTCATCCATGATGATAAGCACCCGGCGTCCGTCAAGAATCGCATCAATCTTGTGCAATAAGTAATCGGAAATGACCGGCGCAATATCTGCGTTTTGTAAATAGTGGGTTCCGTCAATGCCGAAATTCGGATATTGATTAAAGTCCAGAGTATCTTCTTCATTGTCAAAGACCCACGCATACTCTCCGTCTTTGATCCAGCGCGCAAGCCGATTCGTTAGAGAATTTTCCTGTTTTTCTTCGGTCGCTCCTTGAATGAGGAGCTGAGTTAAGTAGCGCAGGCGCCTTTTTTCTTTAGGAAATGTCATGATCGTGTCGATCGCGTCATTCAAATCATTTTTTTGCGTGGTCGTGATCGGCGTGTTGTCAAGCTCTGCGCATTTCTTAATAAGGCGCTTTAAGAACGCTGTGTTTTCACTCGTAGGTTCCAGCCAAAACGGATTGAAATGAGAGTTTTTTCCGCTTTCAATCGTGAGATAACCGCCGCCCATCGCCCTAATGGCGACCTCGGCACCGCGGCTGATGTCAAAAAAGATACAAGTGAGGGGGTGTGCGGCGTCTCGATACTTTTGCGCCAGAAAAAGCAGCGTAGTTAAAAGAACAGTCTTTCCTGAGCCGGACTTCCCTAAGATCAACGTATGGCCGTTTTCTCTTTTATCAAACGAATTAGATCTCTCGGGCGTGACGTGGAAATTAAAGAAGAACGGCTGGTTACTGGGCGTTTTTAATAAACAAAGCGCCTCTCCCCAGGGGTTTCCGTCTTTTTTTCCGTACGGAAAATTGTGAAACGGGGCAAGATGAGCAAAATTCATGGTCGAGAGAAGAACATGTCTCGGTCTGAAGCGAATGTTTCCCGGAATTTGATGAGCCCAAGCAGCCGAGAGACAAAAAGTTCCGATAATCGGCTTGAATCCGGCGTTGCTCAGAATGGAAAGCGCATTCCGAGTATTTTTTGAAACGGTGTTCTTGTCTCCGAAAATCAAAAGAGAGTACGAATATTCCCCGAAAGCTAAACCTCCCCCCTGAACTCGATCGAGTGCTTCGGACAGTTGTTCAATTTGAGAGGCTGCTGCGTCGCCAACGGTTAGAAAGTTGTTGCGTCTTTTTTTGATCTTTGACATTGCCTCGTTTTTTCCTATGAACCCAAAGGTTTGGGTTTCAACGTAGGAATAAGGTTCTGTTCCGTCCTGCTGCTTTTCGGGGTAAAACAGTTCGTCAAGAACTTTGCAATGTGTGACGCTGCTGTAATCTAAGAATTCAATGCTTTGCGCATAAGTATTGCCGAAGGCACCTTGAAACTGGAGAGTGTCGCCGCCGACAAATACCCGGGTGTTGCCGAGGGCCTCAAACAAGGGTCCCTCCGGCAGTCTGATTTTTTGCCAGCTGCCGGTGATTAGAAAGTTGTAAAAACTAAGAAGATCAGAGTATAGAACGCCGTTTTCTTCATACTCAGAGAGCCTTGTAGGCCGGTACATCGCAAAATTCGATTGCAGAGACTCAAGCAGAGCCTCAAACATTATCATCCGCTCTTCGAACTCTTCCTTAAAGTCTGAAAATTTCCGCTTGTGAGGTTCGACGGATGCTCGTTCAATTAAAGTTAAATACAACTCCGTGGTAAATAGGGTGGTTTGCCCCATTCGGCGGTTGTACTTGAGAGCAAATTCTCTGGCAATTCCCGCTTCAGGCGCTGTCAGCTGTTCTGTGATCGGTCTTCTGACTCGATGAACTTGAATAATTCGATTGTTTTTTGCGACCGTGCAATAGAAATTATTCAATTGCCGGCAGGCAATCTCCAAAGCTTCCTGACTTTGGGTCTCGAACGTGATTCCTTCCAAATGGAGGGTGGCCATCAACTCCCCGTTGCGCCCGATGACAACTCCGGGCGCTACAACTGAGGAAAAGGGGATCAGAGCACTGATACTTTTTTCAGACTGCCAAAAGTCTTTAAGTTTTTTAATCATGTTGATTTAGCTCCTTTGAGGCTAAAAAGGTTTGATCTGCCCGACTGATGAGGAGCGGTATCTCTTTTTCTTTGACATTGGGCGCAAACGAGATAACTGACTTCCAGTAAGCTCTATTTGGAAAACTCTTATAGTTAAGGAGCCAGTACAAATAGAGCTGATGAAAGAGCTGCTCGTCCTTTTCGCAAAGCGATCTCATGATGTACAGAATGAGAAATACGAAAACAACCGCAGGCATATAAATAAGCAGAGCCAATGAGAAGCCCGTTATTCCGACAAGAAGAAGCGGAATCAACGGAATTCCCAAGTACAGCGGTTGTCTTGCCAAAGCTTTGTAAATAGGTTCGGGATACATGCTTTTCTTCTTTATTTATTAGTAGGGAATCAGATTGGAAACAAACCAACCGGCACATCCGATAAACACTCCGGCACATAAAAGACGGGCGCCAGCAGTGGTTGCTTTCTCTTCTCCGTTACCGATTCGTAGGCCGCCGATAACAATCAAAATGAAGGCAAGAACAACGGAAGCGGCCTTTACCCAGTTTTGCACAGTGTTTAGCGTGGCAAGAAAATCACCGCTGCCTGTCCCGGAAGCTGCAAATGCCTCTGCACCGAGGAAAAAGTAAAAGAGAAGAGAGGTTAAAACTTTATTTTTCATTTTGATTTCCTTAAAAAATGAGTCCGCTTGATTTGCCGGGGACTCCTTCGGCAATTAAAGATTGGGATTTGGAGACTTCTACTTCACGAATCGAGGGCACAGAAAGCGGCGAGAGCCCGGCATTGCTTCGGACTTTGTCTACATATCCGTGTCGGTATCCGGTCTTGAAATTGCCGCTGTAGTAACAGCTCAACGCATCGTGAAGAGCTTTTCCATCGGGTGCGGGGGACTGTTTTGCAGACTTAAAACACGCACTTAAAATCCGAGAGGCCACCTTCAGATTGGTACAGGCGTCCAGAGCTTGCGAAGCGCTAATTCCGTACTTTGAGAAATTTTTTCGATTGATTTGAGCTAATCCGACGGAATAATCCGCGCCGGAAAGCTCCAGCTCGGCAATCGTGCTCATTGCTTCGTGGTAGGCCTTTGGCTGCTTAACTTTGCCGTTAACCACTCCGATGGCATAGGGATTAAAACCGGACTCGGTTTTAACGATGGCTCTCAGCGTATCCTCCGCAATTTCAGGGGCGCAGCGTTTGGCTAACTCTCCAAAGTCATCGGCTTGGGAAGACAAAGAGAGAGTCGCAAGGATGAGACCGATAATTAACCTTACACGCAGGCAGCATTGATTAAAATTTGTTTCCAAAGAAGACGAATACAGTAAAGGTTTAATATCAAATTTGATATAATTACTTCTGATCAAAACAAGCAGTGAGTCACCGTGCCGAGGTATGAAATTTATTTTTTTTCGGAGGATGTTCGTCTGGGAATCGAAGCAATGCCTCTGAAGATAAGAGCTCGATTGAAATACCTCTTGGACAAAATGGAGGTGTTTGGAAGCGATCTTGGAGAGCCGCATACGAAGACGCTGACCGGCTACCCGGGCCTCTTTGAGGTTAGAGCTAAAGCCGCAGATGGTAACGGAAGGGTTTTTTACTGCACAAAAGTCGGAAGAGAAATTTGGCTTTTGCACTCCATTATTAAAAAGACTCAGAAGACTCCAAAAGGGGACTTGGAAATTGCGTATAACCGACTGAAGGAGCTTAAAAATGGAAGCTAGAAGACTTGCAAAGAAAACATGGAAAGAGACTTCGGCGCATTGGATAGAAGATCCTGAATTCCGCAAAGAATACGAAGAAGTCAGAGCTGAGTTCAAGGATCTTGACAAAGTATTAGAACTGCGAGCACGCGCTGGGATAAGCCAAGCTGAGATTGCGGCAAGAATGGGAACATCCCAGTCCGCAGTTGCCCGGTTGGAAACCAAGTTGGGAAGAGGTGAGTTGCCGGGGATGTCTTCTCTCAAACGATACGCAGCCGCCCTTGGCAAAACGGTGGAAATTCGCTTTATCTGATTATTTCGATTCAAATTCTTTCTCTTGGTTTGAGACTTATCGTAGAGCGCCCCTTGGGGAGCTTCTTGAGGGTCAGCTTTCATAGCGAATTTTTCGGGAAAATACAGAGTTCGTCCTGTTTTCATTTTTTGCTCCTCTTGCTTTTCCTTGCTTGCACGATTGAAAGCTTGCGATGCTGTCTGGCCCAGTCCCGACTGAGCCAAATGCTGGAAAGGTTAAGCATTTTTCCCACAGTTCTGTAGCCGTATCCGAAACTAAATAAACTGGAGGCAATCGTTCGGTTAAGAGGTGTGTTGCCTTGGTTGCGTTTTTCGACTTTGTTTTTCCAAGCTGTTTTCCAGTCGCGGACGATATAGAAATTCACTTCAAGTTCGCGAGAGACCTTCAGGGGCCCAAATCCTTCCTCGAACAGACGTTCGGCTTTTTGCCTTTTTAAAGCAGCTTCTTTAGTCATCTTCCATCCCATGGTTACCGCTCCATACCGGACTGTGTCCGTACCGGTTGAATCACTTCGTTTTTCTGAACGTTTTTTTGACTGCTCTTGGCGATACGCTCAATTTCCGCTTTGATCAATTCTTTGATCTCTTGAATCTTTTCAGGGGATGCGCCCTGCAAAATCTGTCTGATGGTTTGTTCTTCAGATCTCCGACGACGGGCTGTTTCTACTGAATAAAAGGTTTTCTGAGCGCAGCAGAAATCATTAAAGCGTTGCTGAGCTTCTTGAGGACTTTGAGGCGCACTAAGTTCTTTTGCCTTGCCAACGTGAAGTCCCAGCTTATGAATGATTGCTTCAGCTTGTGCTTCCAGACCTTTTCCCTGCCAAGAACTGGCTTCCAGCACCTCTTTTAAGTTGCGGCAAATTACCAAGCCTTTGCGGTCCAAATCTCTAAGTACAACATTGCCGTTAAGGTCATTTTCTCCCGAACGAGACGGATTTAAGAATTGATCGCAAAGAGCTATCTCTTTTTCAGGATCAGACGTTCCGAAAAGAGGAAGGTCATTGTTTCGGGTCAGATTTCTGTCCCCTCTCTCTTCTTTAAACCTCCCGAACTGAGAAAGAAGTTTTTGTCGAAGACCGCAGGAGAGGGTGGGCGTCTTTGCTGCCCATTTTTCAATGAGGTTTAAAGAATTTGAAACAGCGTCTTCTATTGTCGTTCCTTCAATGCGGTTGGTGTCAAAATTGACTATCCAACAGCTCACTCGCGTAACAATAGGGTTTTGCGCTCTGCGTCTGTCATAGGAAAGAGAGTCCCACAGAGACAACGCATCTGAAACATCCGGTCGAGAACTTCTGTCTAATTTACTTAGCTGCTCTTCAATCCGCTTCTTTGTAAATCCAATTCCATTCTCGATTAAAGATTGTATAAAGGCATCTTCAGTCAGGCTCCCCAAACGAGGGCTTCTAGCATGAGTTAAATTCAGGAGATTTAAGCTCTCGTAAGACAAGTTTTCTTTGTCTTTGGTGAGTTGATTCTCTTCAACAAATGCAAAACCGCAGTGGTTAATCTTTCTGCACAGAGAATCCTCCGATTTTTGATCGGGATAAAGCGGCTTAGTTAATGTTTGGTACGGATTAAAATACCCCTGTTTATGAAGATTTGTTTGAAGTTCTCGAAAATATGGATCGTGGAGGATTGTCCCGGACAGTTTTAATTGATTGAGTTCCTGAGCGACATAGTCTCTGCTCTGAGAGGCAGTCAATCGTTTAACTTCTTGCCGCTCGAAATCAACAATGATGTATTTTTGCTCACTTTTTTCAATAGTGCGGTTGACGACCTTGGAGGCATCCGCAGCGGCCTCAAACAGAATACTTGGATGAGTCCGAATAAGATCAGCGATGTCTTTATTCTGTTCAATAATTTCTTCCGGCGTGAAATCATTCAGATTTTTCGGTAATTTGCTGCCGATGTGGGACTGCATGAATGCTCTGGCTAAATTTTCACGCAAGAAGTACGAAGTTTCTTTGTCTGTTTGTTTGCTCTCCAGCAACTCCTGAAAGTTATCGTAAACTCTCGCGTCTGTGATTGCGCGGATACCGTCCAGAGCAGCACGAAGCTGGGACAACTCATATTTTTTATCTGAATCTCTGCCGCCCGATTCATAAGAACTTCTCTGGGCTAGGATGAGCTCGTTACGACCGTTGACATAGGCACTAACGCCGCTTCCCCATACACTGCCTTTGTTTGTATAGCCAAGCAGAGCACACATGTCTTCGAACTGAGCCTTGGGTTGCTGTTCAATAGGCAAAAGTTCAGGCAGAGGTTTTTTGAAGTTCTCACATTGTTCAACGTTGTAATACGTTTGTGGAATCTTGGTAGGTTTGAATTCTCCCTCTAATCCTTCATTCCAGCCGACGCTCGGAACTCCTCGGGCTCCTTTCTTTACACTTGCACCTAAAACTGCAATTTGAGAGGGAGTCAGCCAGCGGTTGTCTTCAAAGCCTGATGTTTTTTCTCTGACCATCAGTTGCAGCGCCGTGATGCCTTGCAGAGGTTTCCCGCTAATGGCATCCACAGGATAAGAAGCAGGCACTCCTCCAAGTTCCCATGGAGCTTTCCCGGCTTCGATTTGGGAAGCCAATTTATTTGCGCAGTCCTGAGCAAACTCTTCAAAATGCTTGTTTGCCATCGTGCCCCTCCCACGGATCGCCTTCCATTGCTTTTTCTACAAAGGCGTTCCAGTCTGCTTCTTGAAATTGCTTGTCTTCCCAAGTGTTCTCGACAAAGCCCCATTTTTTAGCCTCTTCAATGCCGGAGGCGTATTTGTCTCTGACCATCGCCTCACGGGTGTTGCGGGCAAGAATTTCAACGCATTTTTTAGTGGTTGGATTTTGTTGGGTCGTATGCATATGAGTACCTTTTTCTAGTGTTTTGAATTCTTTGCAGGGCACCCGGGAGCGCCCCGCAAAGGGTTTTCTTTAGAAGCGGTATCTGGCCTCGAACTTGAAGGCATGGTCTGCTTTTCCTTTGGTGCCGCCCGTGAATCCGTAGCGGACGCCAAACGTTGCCGGACCTTTATCGGCCTGAACACCCAGATTGATGTTGGTGCCGAATTTGCCCGCAAATTCGCCGGAGAGCTTGTCGCTGACGCCGTTGAAGTTGCTGAGTTTCGTCTTCTGTTCGGTATCTCCGAACTGCGGGATGAGCGTCAAATCAGCTTGCGGACGGACATTCCAGCCGGAAGCAGTCATAATGTCGCCTCGAACCGCAACACCGACAGGCAGCTGGAAAGTATTGGTGGCATCAGGTGTGTTGCCCCATACTTTCTTACCGTCTACTTTCGTGTCGTAGCTGCCGGACTTGGCCCACACATAACGCAGTCCTGCGTGAGGAATCACGTTTGCCTTGCCTACCGGCAGAGTGGCTTCGGCTCGAGC
>ERZ773134.931-NODE-931-length-27048-cov-4.678620_pt1 | contig 27048 bp, 20 predicted proteins | sample MGYA00580856_ERZ773134 | MGnify/ENA primary metagenome ERZ773134 (study PRJEB29015, sample SAMEA2737823) | human gut metagenome | biome: human gut; feature: human-associated habitat; material: faeces | place: China | collected 2012 ... | reverse complement strand
GCGGTCCCTGGGGCCCTTCCGGGCCGCGTTCCCCGGTTTCCCCTTGCGGTCCCTGGGGCCCTTCCGGGCCGCGTTCCCCGGTTTCCCCTTGCGGTCCCTGGGGCCCTTCCGGGCCGCGTTCCCCGGTTTCCCCTTGCGGTCCCTGTGGGCCTTGTCCCAAAATAATTTCCACCCGGCCCGTTTCCGCGCCGGGCAGGGTGGCCGTTACGTACCATTCCGCCCGTTGTTGCGGCGCCGCCGGAGTAACCCGCGGGGCAATATCTATTTCCCCCTTCAGGAGCGGCATTTCCGCACCGCCGGGAAAGGTCAGGAACACGTCATAAAAAGCCCATCCGGCGGGAAGTCCGGGAAAATTGATGGTAACGATGTTTCCGGGATTGATGGCGCTGCAATCCAGCAGCCGGCCACATGTTCCGGACACAGCCACGGCGGCGCGGACCGTGCAGCCGGCCAGATCCACTTCCGGCGGCGGATCAAGCGTTAAAACCAGCGCCCCCGGAATGTTGGCCGTTGCGGAAAAATTGAATAATGTGGGGTCTTGCATATAACTATATCCCTACCGTCTCTTTTGCCCTATTCGGCCAGGACGATCTGGCCAGGCTTCCAGGTTTCAAGAATTCTTTGTATATCCTTCAACGTTAATGTTTGCTTTTCCGTTGCCGACAGAAGAGAGGATGACAGGCCCAGGCTCTTTCCACCGTTGCCGACCTCAACGCCGCTTTGTTTGATAATGTCATTCAGGCCGGGGCCGTCTCCCAGGGATTCCTGCCTGGTTTTGATCCGTTCAAGCGCTACGTCGCGGCGGGCCATTTCGGCGGCGTCCTTTTCATCCATGCCGGCGGACTGGTAGCTGTTCGTTTTTTCCCGCAGGGCTATTTCATCCCGGATCTTTTGCGCCCGTTGATCAAGCCCCGCTATTTCCGCGGCCATTAACTCCTGATTCCGGCGCGCCCCGGATTCCATTTTTTCATAATCCTTCTTGGCGTCAGCAAGTTCTGCATATTTTTTTCTCAAATCGTCCAGGGCCTTAATTTGATTCATCACGGCATCCGTAGGTTCTTGCCGGGACAATTCGGCAATGCGGGACGTGATGCCGGACATGCCCGGATCGGCGCCCATGCCGCGGGCTTCCTGGTCCAGCCATTCCCCGCGTTCCCGGAGGCTCTTTTTCTTATAGGCGCGGTCAGATTCGCTTTTCATCCAGGAGGCTTCCATTTCCCGGAGTTTCTTCCGGTTCTGCTCTGCTTCCCTTTCCGCCTTTTCCCGTTCCTTGGCGAGTTCTGCCAGGCGTTTTTCTGCGGCGGCCTGTTCCCGGATCCGGGCCAGGGTTTCCACACGGGACGATTGATAAAGGGTGTAAAGATCCGTCAGGCTCCCCACCACGGCGGCCTGATCCTTCCATTCCGCCGATTCTTCGCCGGCGGTCTCAGCAACATATTCCAGTTCTTCTTCCGCGCGGCGCAAATTGTTTAAAATCCTGTTCCCTACGGCGTCCACATCAGTTTCCGTATTGGCATTTTTCATGCCTTCTTCATACGCTCTCCACTCATTATCAAGAAATTGTGCTTTCCTTATGCGATCGCCCGCACGGGTGCGGGCTTCCTGGTCATTTTCCGCGCCGGCGGGGACTGCAGGCGCGCCGGAAAGCTGACGATAAATGTAAGAGATCCCCTCGCCAATCGCCACCACGGCCAAGCCTACCCCCGTTGAAATAATGGCGCCCTTGATGGCAACCATGGCTGCGCGGACGGATGACGCGATTCCCGCCGCTGCGGCGCGGACCACGCCCGCCGCCGTGGCGGCGCCCGTCCGGATGGCATTCCACAGCCCCGCCCAACTGCCTTTGGCGAGCAATACCCAGGAGGACATGGACGTCAGGCTGCCTTTTGTCTGCGCCATGGCGGCCACCATTTGAGAACGGGACGTGAGAAACGCCGCCCCAATCCCAAGAACAGCCATAGAAACATGATCCGCGTTGTCCGCAATGAGGGCCAGGGCGGGCCCCGCCGCGTCTCCTAACGCCATGGCGGCATCAGCGGCCCGGAACAGGAGATCCCCCGCTCTTTGCCCCCATTCAGCGGCGCCGTCCCCCCATCCCACCAGCCGGGCGTCCACTTGTTCCAAAAGGGCACTTAACGGTCCCAGCAAGCCGGCGCCAAAATTTTCCTGCAGGTTGCCCCAGGCGTTTTCCGCCCGTTTCAGCAACCCTTCCCAGCTTTCCCCCACTTCCTTTTCCGCGTCTTTCAGGGGGCCGCCTTCCTTGGCAAGTTCCCGGATGGCGGCGGCCACGTCGTCAAATCCAATCCCTTCTTTCAGTTTCTCCTGGAGGGCATAGCCGGACAGGCCGGACGTTTTTTCCATGGCTCCCATCAGATCCACCTGGGCGGCGTTGAACGCCTCCATGATTTCGGAATTAAACCCTTTCAGCCCCCCGGAACCCTTGACCATGGCGGCCACCAGGGCATTCATTTTGCTTTGGTCCCCCTGGGCAATGGTGGCAAGCTGGCGGACCAGATCAGGCGCAAAACTTTCGGAAATGCCGCCGCGGATTAACTGGGCGGCATTTTTGAACATTTCCGTGGGGGTATATTGGGAGGTCAGAGCCCAGTCATTGATGGTTTCAAGGATGCGTTTTGCTTCATCCGCGCTGCCCGTCAGGCCCGTCAATTCCCGTTCCACGCGCTGAATGGCCGCCGCCGGCGCGACAAAATCAAAAGCCTTTTGAACAGCGCCGTCAATCGCGGCAAAGGCCGTGGAAACCATGTCTTTCACGCCGGAAAACGCAAGGCCAATCCGGGCCGTTTTTGCCGTGGTGGAATTCACCAGGGAATCCACGGATTTCTGAATTTCCGTCAATGCCTGCTTGAATTCAGCGGCATCCGCTCCCAGCGTCACAGTTACGTCAGGCATAGCTTCAAACGGTTAAAATCCCATGAATCGCTCTACCCGGTCCAGGGTGGAGCGGGAACAGTTTTTGGAAAACAGGGCATGGCGGGCACCGGATTGCACAAGCACCATGACTTCCCGCTTTTTCACTTCGTCCACCAGCCGCCGCTTATTGTGAAAGCCTGTGATGATATAGGCCAGAGGATCAAGGTTGTTCGGATCGTTCAGCCAGTCCCAGTCCTCCCAGCGAGCAAGCACTTCTCCCATGGTGTATTTCCCATCCCGACTACGTTTCCCAAACCACCAGGTGACAGCCCCGCCGGGCCCGGCGATCCCCTCGCCAATCACGCGGGAAAAGCCCGGCGTGTTGTTCAGGAGCGGGAACCCCAATGTGATCAGGCACGCGGCAAGTTCCGTGTTGCGCGTGCTGTCAAAATCTTCCGGCGTCAGGATGGCGCCGCCGTCTTCGTTTTTTTTATCCGGCATAATATTTATAATTTGTTAAAATTGAATGAATAATTCATAATTGCATTTATAAACCATGAACGTTTCCGATGTGCCGGCAAGCGCGGGGGATGATGACGCTCCCAGGACTACCCAGGCGGCGGGTGCGTCCTGGCCGTTTCGGCGCCCGGCAAGCGCAGTCATGACTCGCGCGCAGGCGCGGGAAAAGGCAGTTACGTCCAGCACCAGGGCGGCGGGCTCCGCTTCCGCATACCGTTGCCGGTACATGATTTCCCCGGAAATTTGGTAGGTGAAATTTCCGGAAATGATTTCATCCGAGCCAGTTACATTCACCATTAGGGCCTTGTCTCCATCCTTCTCTCCGTCCGTTGGTTCCCAGACAGGGACGCCGGCGAATTCCGGGCGTTCCTGAAGCCCTTCTGCGATAATTTGTGCAACAATTTCGGTATTCATGGTTTATTTGTCGTAGATGTCTTCGTCCCAGCCGTCCGGACCGGAAAGCATGTAGGTATCCGTCACTTGCCATTCCTTCCCGGATCCTTCCACGGACGTCCCCATGCTCATCCAGTTGAATTTTCCGGAGGGGGATTTAAACGGCCCCGGCGGCGCGGCAATCGTGCAGGCTTTCTGATAATTGATCGTTCCGGGATCCGTTACTTTGTAACGGGCTTGCAGTACAATTTGAGGGCTGTAAAAGCTCGTGACGCCCTTTTTTATCTTTTCAATCAATTTACTGTTATCATCCGCAAGAATGCTTCTGATGGTCTTTTGTGTGACCGGCTGCCCGTCTTTCGATATGTCAATCTTGGTCCCCATGCAACCCCCGTTCACCAGCCTTTTCAGGGCGTCCAGCTTTTCCCCGGAATAGCTTTCCGCAAGTTTGTGCGTTAAAATGGGCTGCGGCACGCAGGTCACGGAAAGGGAATACTGCGGGCTTTCACGGGTACTTCCCGGCATTTCAAATTCTTCCTCTTCCTTCCCGTCCATGGCTTGGCGGCGCACCCGGCATTCCGCAAAATCCCCGGCTTTCCGGGTAACGGTGGCGGTGATATTCCATAAATCCCCGCCGGCGGCTGATTGGCGGTCCGCATAGGCGCACATTTCAGCCCAGGTTCCTTCCCAGGTTTCTTCCGTATAGCCCCCGGAGACAGGCTCCCCTTTCCCTTTGTTGACTACGCAATAACTGCGCTGTACTTGCTCAATCGCCATAAGTATCTAAAAATGAATTGTCCTGTTCGATGATTTCAGCAATCCGGGACCGCATGGCACGTTGTTTTGCCCGGTCTGCATAGGCCCAGCGGGTAGCATTGCCTTCCTGGACCAGCCACGCATGGACGTATTGGAGCAGGATTTTCAACGGCATGTGCTTGATATAGTATTCCGTCCAGCCGGTCGCGCGGGCCATGATCATAATCAATCCCGCCCACCCGTCCGGCTCCGCTAGTTTTTTGAGGGCGCCCCGTCCGGATCCTTGATCCCCTCCGCCTGGGCAGACATGATCGCGTTCATTTCGCGCGTCATGCCCGCCACAATTTCCCCCAGCGCGCCAAAACCCACTTTTCCGGCAAAGGCCAGGACGGCCCGGCGGATGGCTGCCGCATCGTCAAAACCGCCGCCGGCCACCAGCCGCACCACGTCTTCTTCCGGAGCCGCATGGATCCAGACAAATTCCGCCAGGGCATACATGCTCATTTTTTCCGGAGGATTTTCCGCAGTCTCCGCGCCGTCTTCCAATAATGGACCTTCCCGGCGGCGGTTCAGTTGTGTAAGGCAGGAGTTATTCAGGAGTTCCAGCATAGCCATGCTTGACAGGCTGACAGGCCGGACTTTCAGGCCGTTCACTTCCGCCTGGGGCAGATCGCCGGAAAGAATGGATGTGGTATTGGTTATTTCTCGCATATAACTATATCCCCTCTTTCTCTTTCAGCTCCCCTTCCAGCACGGCTTCCATAATCCGCGCGCACGCTTCCCGGATCGTCCCTCCGTCACGTTCCACAATGGGGTGATAAAACGCCATTTGCCCGCAATGCACCGCGCACACGCCGCCGCGCGCCAGGCGGGCGATTTCCGCCAGATCGCGCGGATCACACGTCCGCACGCCAATCAGACGCCGCCCGCCCCGGAATTCCAGCACGTCCACCCCGGCGGATCCGTACAGGTATAACAGAATTTTTGAAATGGTTTGGTCTTCCGGATATTCCTGACGGGCATGTTCCGGCCATTCCCGCCGGGACAGCAATTCCAGCGCGGCTTTGATGGCCGGACGCGTGATCCAGTAGCAACAGCCGGCCCAGGCAAGCGGCACACGGCATTGCATCCCCCCCGCCACCTTCCCGCGGTCTTTCAGGCTGCGCGTGATTTCCGCCGGATCCATAAGCAGCGTATCAGCGTCAATCTTGATGACCGGATCATCCCCCGGTATGTCCAGCATGCACCCCAGCATGCCGCGCACGCATTCCAGGCCGTTCAGGTTCCCCCCGCGGGCAAAATAGGTGATTTTGTAGGATATATCGTTTCCCGTGGGGACTTGTGCCGGGAATAAAGGCTTCGCCGCGTCATCAAATAAATAAAATTGGGCGGCCTGGTCTATTCTCCGTATTTGTTCCATGCATATTTTCAAGCATTGGTGATCGTCTCGATATAAAAATATTGCGTAGTTCATTTTATTTAATTTATTGGTGCATAAATTTTGGAGGTCACAATCCATTCCCCCTGCTGGATATAGATTTTTCCGTTTTCGTCCCGGTGCAGGCGTATTGCGTGATCGCTATCGCAAAACAACACCGTCCAGGAATCGCTTATAAGACTATCAGAGCCATCCGGCGCCGTTTCCGCGTACAGCTCCACCGCCAATTTATTATTCCGGATAAACAAGCCTGCCTTCACGCCGTTGACGGCATCAGACCAACTTGATTCATAATCCAGCACCACATATTTCCCATTTTTCCGCAAAGGGGCGCGAAAACTCAACTCTTCCGCGGCGCCTCCAGGAGTGACTATGAGAGACAGAGCCCCCGCCTCCGTGGACAAGCCTACCTTAGCGCCTCCACCTAAATCATGGACGCTGGTATCTACCGTTAAATCAAGTTCCCCGGCCAAACCCTCCGGAGAAACTGACAAGGCCAGAGGCCATTTCCCATTTTCCCCCGGCGTTTTGGAATCTACCGCCGTTGAATCAATCTTGATTTGTAAAATCTGCGTATCAATGTCATTCCCGTCCTGGTCCTGCCCCTTTTTCCATTCCAGGCCATCCCCAGGTTCCACTTTTTGGGCGGATAAAGACAGCTTCCCTTCTTTATCCTCAATGTTGACGGAGCCGTCGGAAGAACATAACAATTTGAGCTTATAAGGATCTCCATCAGCGTCCCCGCCGTCTTCCTTTTCTTTGTAAATTAAAGAACAGTCCGCGCTGGAAGGTTCTTTCGCGTCCTCAATCAAGGCGCTGATTTTCCATGTTTTTATTTTATTTCCGTTTTCTCCGTTTTCTTCTTCTTCCTCCGCCTGAATTCCTTTCCCGGCTTTAATGACAATTTCGTCCGGGCGGATAATATAAACAGGCCCCCCGGCGTGCTGCCAAACCAGTTCTTCCCCTATGGTAGCCAACGAAAATTCCAGGGAGGTTCCACTTCCTTCCGCGGCGGTTCCTTCCTGGACCACGCCGGAAGAAAATTCCCCGGCATCATCCAGCGTCACAACAAGCTTGATCCCCCCGGTGTAGGTATCGCCCGCAATCAGGGTCCATTCTTTTTCCCCAACAACATATTCTTTCCCTTTAACAATCACGCGGCCCTGGTGGCAGCACCAGCCCCAGGCCCCCGCGTCGTCCTTCCGGTATAAAACTGAAAAATCCATTTCCGGCTGGGGCAGGGCGTCAAAGTGCTGCGGAACCATCATTTCCCCCGCGGTGCTGACGTTTTCTGACAGGTGGCGGATGCTGTCACCCAGGGCATTGAATTTTCCTGCGCTTAAAGGATCGCCTGCTTTGAAAATAGGTATCATGATTTCATGATATGTTTCCGGTTATCCCCTCATGGTGCGCTGCGCCTTTTTCAACAGCCATGATTTCACTTTTTCATCGCGCTTCCGTATTTTTGCTTTCACCACTTCATCAAGTAATTGATTGATAATAAAGTTCATGCTGGGGTGGTACGCTGTGGAATTGGTGATGATTATTTCCCACTTTCCACGGCGGTTCACCAGCCGGGCCCGCCCGCCGCCGGTTCCGTGGCGTTTCACCCAGGCGGGGATTCCGGTTTTCCGTCCGCTCAATACCGCTCCGGCCATCCATCCGGCGGCCATGCGCCCCACGCGGGCCAGGCGCCGTTTATATTCCGCGTTCAGGGCCTGTTTTGTCGTCCAGGCCCGCGGGCCGTGCCAGTCCAGCTTCATTCCCTTTCGGCCGCGTTTCATCCCAAATCTTTTCAAGTGCGTGCGCGGATCCACAATCAGCACGGGATCTTTAGGGCGGGCGAGCATGAACGGGGAAAGATGGTGCGCTCCGTCGTCATAAGTCATAAGTTGGTCGCGGGAACGGTAATAGCGGGGCTTGGTAAATTCAGAGCCCATAATATCCCAGCGGATCCGCGTTTCCTGGCGGTTTTTCGCTTCCGCTCCCTGGACGCGGGATCCATTTCTCCCCCCGCCTGAAGGCGGCGTCCAGTCAATCGCCGCTTTCGTGAAAATCCGGCCATAGTCCAGGGCAGCTTCATGAGCCGCCTCACGGGCGCCGGCTTCCAGTTCCCGGCAAAGCCGGGTGAATCCGGCCATGTGGAATTCTGTCCGGATTTTCATGACGCAAGATCCATGTGGATCATGGGATCTGAGTTCCCGCTTGTTACCGTGGTAATATAATATATGACCGGCTGATCCCCCAGCGGGGCGGAAACGGTGAGGCGGTCCCCGGCATGCGGACGCTGGGGAAGATCATGGGCTCTCAACATGCAATGTGCCGTGACCTGTTTTTCCGCGCCTCCGATTTCCACGGTGTACCCCACGGCGGCGGGGGAAACAACGGCGTAACAATCCGCATACACGGAGCCTTTACGCAACAGCCGTACACGTTCCCCCAATTCCCGGATCATGTCATCCCCTCCGGCCTTTAATAACTCGCGTACACTCATTTATGATAGCATAGGGAAAAGGGCCGCCGCCCGGACGTTTGCACGGTTCCGACGGCGGCCCAGGTTATAGTTCAGCAAATACCGGGGCAGTTATGCCGCAGGGTCTTCTTCTCCGGAGGCTTTTTCGGACGCGGATTCGGATGCTGCGGCGGCGGTACTCAACAGCCGCAGATTTTCCGGCAGGGCCACAACGGTTCCCACGGCGGCTTCTACGGAGTGCATAACACCTTCCATCCCAGGCACAACCCATTGTTTCAGGTACAGCTTGATGCCGCCGATGCTGCCCAGTTCGGAAACAAAAATGGCGCCGTTTTCGGTGGGGATCAAGGGCTGGCGGCTGATGATGCCGATGGCATTTTCATACCCCATATATCCAATGGTTTTTTTATCGTCAGACAGGGCTTCCAGGCCGGTAGCCTTGTAAATGCCGCCAATCCCGTACACGCCGGTTTCCAATTTCAGGCTGTCCGCGTTATAAGGCGTCAGCTTGGCGTGGTAGGTGGGATTCACCGTCAGGGCGGACACTTCCGGGATGATCAGTCCGGAAAGTACGGTTGCCACGTATTCCGGCGTGAAGCTTTCCAGCGTCAGGCCGGAAATTACTTCCGGCTTGGCGGCCTTGATCTGCGTATGCAAGTCCTTCAGGACGGCCTTGGCTACGGTTTCAATAGCCTTGTTCAGCTTCCCCTCCAGGCGGCTTCCGGCGGCCATGTCATAGGATGTGACCAGGAACGGGCGGCTGTAGCGGTTGCACTCAATTTCAACGGCTTCCGTTTCGACGGCTGAAACGTTCCAATCTTTCGTGTTCTTGAGGGCTTCCCCTACTTCCTTGGCAATTTCAATGGTTAGCGTGACGGCCCGGCCAGGCCCAAAAGTTACAATTTCATCTGTATAGTCCGTTGTGTAACGGTCCAGCGGGGCAAAAACCTCGCTTACCGCGGCAAGGCTTTTGCTTGCAACAGTTTTCCAGCCCAGGCCGGCAATGCTGTTCGTGTTTTCCGTCATGTGCATGCTGGGCTTCTGATCGGTCAAATTCGTGACCGGGAACAGATCCTTCATATTAAACGGCTTGTTTCCTTTATTGGCGATAGTCATATGTTTTTTTGTTTTCTAATAGTTGAATGTTAATATGTTGTTATTCTTCGGAAGAAGCGCTTCCGAACGCATAAACGGTTCCACTTACGTCCAGTTTCACGGGGCCCGTGTTGGTCATGCTGCGCTTGACAGTCTCGATGAATACCGTTGTGGCTTTTGGCGTGTTGTTCCAAATGGGCGGAATGGTATTGTTCAAAAGAAGGGTGCTTCCCATGGTCAGCGTATAATCCCCTCCCAGGGGGAGGGCGCCGGACATGCTGAAGCCTAATTTTTCGTCAATGATGTAAACACCAATGACTTTTCCCATATGATCCTTCTGTTCGTATTTCTCCATGGACCCGTCAAAATTCATGCTTTCGACAAGGATCCCGGATTCGCTGTTTTTGATCCCGAATTCCGGCGTTGTACCGTAAAGAGTTGGCATCGTATGATTTCTTTCTTGGTTGATTCCCCGGTCTGACGGGCCGGGACGTAGGAATCTCAATCGCGCTCAAAGCCATTTTTTCACGGCCTCCGGATGGGCGGATGTGACGGCAAGGCGGTCATCCACGGACAGGGCCATGAATTCTTCCCGGCTGGCGGGCAGGGCTACCGTTTGCGCCGGGGCGGTCATTTCGGTTTCCGTGGCTGACGGTAGATCGGAAGCGGGAATATTCAGGGCCGCCAATCTGGCCGTAACCTGTTTTTCCACCAGTTGTTCCGTGATTGACGCCTGTTGATCCTGGGCGGCTTTCAGCTTCGCCACTTGGGCCTTCAGGCCCTTGTTCATGGCGGCTAGGCGGCTGTTCTGCGTTTTCAGTGCTTTCAAGGGATCCTTCTTCTTCCCGGATCCCGTAAGGCCAAAAATACGCATGCAGATGGCCCCCGCGGCGTTTTTCAGGTTCAGGCGGCTTCCGGTCATGCCTGCCGCCGGGGCGGTTTCCTCGTCTTCGTCTTCCCCTTCTTTCCCTGTAGGGCTTTCGTCGTTTTCTTCGTCATTGTTGCCGGTTTCCGCGGTGGATGTGGATTCGTCGTCTTCGTCTCCGGCGTTTTCTTCTTCTTCATTCTCACCGTTTCCGGCGCTTTCGTCGTCATGGATGACTTCATCCACAAAGCCGTAAGCTATGGCTTCCGCTGCGCTGTAATAGACGCTTGCCTTGTGGTCATTGCTGACCTGTTCCCAGGATTTCCCGCATTTTTCGCCGTAAATGCCGAACATTTTTTCCCGTTCCTTGATCAGCATGGCCGCATAATTCATGATTTCATCCGGGTTCCCCCAAACGCCCGCATAGGGCTGATGCACCATGAATTTAGCGCTTTCGCTCATGGCTACCGTATCGGCGGCCATGCACAACAGGCTTGCCGCGCTGGCGGCCAGGCCATGGACTTCTGCCCGGACAGGCATCTTGCATGACCGGATGGCATCATACATGCTCAACGCGGAAAAAACGTCCCCGCCGGGCGAGTTGACACGCAAGGTGATGCTGGACGCGCCCTGATTGGCGGCGGCTTTCAGCTTATCGGCAAATTCAAGGCATTGGGCGTCATCCCACCCAATAACCCCGGTAACGTCCACTACCGCCACGGCGCCGGAGGTTCCGGCTTGCATGGTCAGCATGGGCAACTGGTATGTTTTTTTTCTATTCATGATATGATACAGGTTTCCCTATATATTTTCCCCTCCGTCTCTTTTGCTCTTTTCCCCGTTGCCGGCATTTTCCGGTTCATCGTCTTCCGGAGGCGGGCCTGGGTGAACGTCATGGGCCGCATGTGTGGAGCCGATGGCGCCAGGCAAAAGTTCCGTGATGGGGATGCCGGAGGATTCGGCAATTTCATGAGCCCGGCGCAACAAATCCGCCCGGCGGTCCAAAATGCTTTCCGCGGTCATGCCCTCCGTGGCGAGCGTCCAGCGGTCCGCGTCCGCCAGTCCTTCCCGGATCAGATTGATTGCCAGGCCCCCTTCACGGCCTAAATCAATCGTCAAATCACGCTGACCCACCCAGGCCACGTTTTCCCAGGCGGGATCTTTACAGCGGGGGAGGCGCCCCGCCTCCATTTCCAGCGCTACTATATGCCGGTAAATCCGGTTCATGTACACTTCCCGCGCGTCTTTCCGTTCGTCGATCCAGCGCCGCAATTTTGACAGGATCAGCCGGGCCGCCGCGCTTCCTAACGTGTTGATGTCATAGAGGACTTCTGCGTCCAGTCCCACGCCGTAGGCGATTTCCGCAAGCAAATCGCGGATGAAGGCGGCTACGTTGGGGGATGGCCGCTGGTCATAAATGGCTTTCAGATCCCGCCCTGGGGCAAGGCTGACTACACGGGCCCCGCCGCCGGTGACGACTTCAAAGGATTGCGCCGGATTTTCCGGCTTTTCGTCACAGCCCGGTTTCTTTTTGCCCCCAATGGCGGCGGCCATTCCGGGGGCCTTGTCTGCCTCCGTTTTCGTTTCGACAAATCCCACGGCTGCGGACAGTTTCACGCTTGCTTTTGTAAAGCCGTGTATTTCCGCAATATCCACCCCGTGCCGGATGGCGTGGATTAGATCTGATTCCCCGCGTGGAACCGCCGGATCCGGATCCCGCTGGTACAGGATGGCACAGCCGGCGGGGATGACGATACAGCGGCCCGGCGCCGTTTCCAGTCCATAAGCAACCGGGCGCCCCTGTGCGTTTGTTTTCACTCCCTGGTTCCAGCCGTCTTCTTTACCCAGTCCCGGCGGGGTGATTATCTTCGGCGCGCTGTACCAGGCCACCATTCCCCCGCCGTCCAGGCCGCGGGCCAGAACGCACAGGCAATCGCCGTCAATGCTGGTTTTCCTTTCGGCCCATGCCTGCATGGTTTTCCAGGATAATTTTCCCGTAACGTCAAAAGCGGCGGGGCTGGCCACCCGCGCCAGAAAGGCCGCGCGGGCTTTCCGGTTCCAGTCCCGATCTTGCGTCGTAGGAATAGGCATCAGGCAGCCCTGCAATAGCCAAATGTCCCGGACTGCTTTCCGGATTACTCCTGAATTTTTGTACAGGTAACGGGCGGCCCGCATGACGGCGGCCCGGTCATAATCATCCATTTCCGCGGCGTCATCCAGCGTGGGCCAGTACAACATGCCGTTAGCCCAGGGCAGGGCGCCCTGGATGCCTCCGAACATTTGAGGGGGTAGGGTGCGGGGCTGGTTCAGGGCCTCCGGCATGGAGCCCAAATCTGCCTTGTTCATGCGTAACTTGTATTTTCTCTTGCGTCGTTTCATGTCAATAATCTGTATTCCTAAATCCTACAATAGTAACGCTTTGTCCCGGATTCGGAGATTGCCCCGTCTTCGCCTTGATCGCCATGTTCAGGGCGGCCAGTAGGCTTTCCGCGTCCATGCGTTGTTGCCGGCTGTAGCTACTGCCGCCGCCCCCGCTGGCGGATGTGATCATGTCAAGTTCAAGTAGCTTGTCCGCTACTTCCTTTCTTTTGGCCTTGAGTTCCTGGAGGCTGTAAGTCTCCGCCAGGGCATCTAAACTTTCTTGAGAAAATCCGCTCATACCTTATTCCCCGCCGTCTCTTTCTCTCTCTTCTTCCGGTTCGGGATCCGGGACGGATGATTTCAGGACCCACCAGGAAAACATGCAGAGCTTCACGCAGTCGCCATAGTGGTCTCCGGCAATTTTCTTCCATTGGCTGGGGCTGCCGGGTTTCTCTTCTAGTACTTGCCCGCTCAATCCCCTGATCAGATCCGGATCCGCGTTCCCCGGAAGGTGCAGCCCAGGGCCGCGTCCGTGTGCAATGCGTTCGGCGTATAGTTCGATTTTTGCGGCCCGGTCCTGATAGGTGTACAGTTCAAGGCCCGGATGCGTTTTCAAATCCGTGCGATTCCAGACGCCAAACCCCGCAGCGGATCCTTTTGTTGGATAAAGCTGGCCGGGCATCAGGGAGCATTCCGTATAGGTCGCTTCCGCGCTCCAGCCGGAATCTACTAATCCCAGCGCCGGCTGAAAGATCTGATCCCCGGCCTGATACAGCAATCCGGGGAAATGGGCGGCAACGCCTTTCCTGCCTCCCTCCGTCCGGAAACTTAGGATGGTTCCCCAGTCGATAACCCATAATTCCCCGCCGGCTGACACGGCGCAAACAACCCAATGCGTTTGTAGTTCCCCCGGATCATAGCCGGCCACCAGGTACAGCGGTTCCACGGGGGGCATTTCTCCCCGACGGTACGCGGTAGTTTTCAGGGCTTCCACAGCCTGATCTTTCACTTTAACCTGATATTTTGAGTAAGGCAGGGCTTCCCAGGAATTCCGGAAGTTCTGCAATTCCATTTGCGCCAGAAGGGCGCGGGAACTTTCTACGAATTTACGGGCAAACTGACCAAAGGAGACGAAAGGGGAATAAAGCGAATTCAAATGATACCCGCGCCGGGACGGATGCGCGGCTTCATTGGTGGCCCTCCATTCGCCCGCCTGCATCATGTCTATTTTTTGTGCGTCATAAATGGGCCGCGAACAATCCGGGCAGACATAGCGGGCGCTGGCTTCAATCTCTTCCAGGCTGTCTCCGTCCCAAACCAGCGTTGTCCGGCTGAATTCAAACCGGATCCACATCCCGCAATGGGGACAGGGCATGAAGTATTCCCGGCAATCCGTCAGGCTGTAGCCCTGCCAGTAGGGTTCATCTTCAACGTTCGGTGTACTGCTATGGATGATCAACCGCCGGGGAAAGGCTTTTGTACGTTCTTCGATCAGGGCGGACGGATGCGCTTCCTTTTTGTTGATATGTTCAAATTTCGCTTCTTCGTCCTGGATAACGTAAGCAATGGGCCGGGATGACAGACGGGCCGGGCTGGTCACGCCGGTCATGTAGATCGGCATATTGTCCAGCGTCATTTCCAGCGGGGCAAAAGATGCGGGATTCTGGAGGATATGCCGGGACAGGCAGGGATTCGCTTTCAGAAACGGCTGAAGGCGGTTGCGGGAAAAGGGCGCGGCCAGATTATCGGATGGGAGGGCCCATAGCAAGGGCATGGGATCGTGTTCCAATAAATAGGCAAGGGCCAGGAGATCCAGCGTTGTTTTTCCGGTTTGGGCTGCCCAAACCAGATACAAGTGTTCAATCCGGGTATTACGTAGGCATTCCAGCGGTTCCCGCATGTAAGGCTGACGATCCAGGGACACGGGCCCCGGCGCATTTGGGGAGGTTTCCCGCGGCAGCCTCAATTCCCGTTCTACCCATTCCACTACACTTCCCCGTGGCTGAAATAGGAGATCTTCTAACATGGCAACAGGCTTGTGATATATTCATCCATTTTTCGGATTCCCGTGTTCCATTCCGGCATGGCGGTTTCAAAGGCTTGATAAAATTCATGTCGGTTTTCCGGAGACAGGCGGCCCGCAATGTTCACTTCCAGCTTTTCAATGACGGATCCAAGCGGTTTCAAGTGTGTGCGGATTGCCATGACCCGTTCCACCGGGATCCATAATCCCGCCGCACGCAATAGCGCTTCCCGGTGCTTGGTGGCATCTTCCCATTGTTTCCGGGATTCCCTGGTGGCGCGGGCCAGGGACGGAATAATATCCTGCTTGCCGGGATCTTTCAGGGCCGCGTTCAGCAATCCGTTCATTCCTTGCCATGCGGCCCAGGCTTCCGTGCAAATCAGTTCTGCTTTTTCCAGATCCGTTCTTTCCTGGGCGTCTTCCCGTTTTGCCGGGCTGGCCACCTGTTTCCCTTCACAGAATTCTTGCCACATGGGCGTGTTCTTTTCCCGCTGTTTCCGGGCCCAGCGCTCCGTTTTGCCGTGAGCTTTCGCCAGAGCCCGCACTTTCAAACTGTCTTCCGTTGGTCGTCTTGGCATGCTATTTTTCCTTTTCCTTATTCCCCGCTTTCTCTTTCTGTCTGTTCCGTTTTCCGCTGGATTTTTATATTACAACATGCTAATAATAGTGGCGTTGCGTTCCGTAAAAACTCCGTTCCACTTTCAGAAAAATACCCCCGCCAGTCACCCAAGCACCGGGCGGAACGCCCCCAGGCAAAGAGATTCCTTCCCCCCCCCTTTTTTTCAGGGCTGGATCATGCCATCATGGGAATGTAAGAGGACTAAATAAGGCTTCTCGTGCGCGCTTATGCGCGCGTATAGCGTAGTAGTATATACATTGCCAACATTGCCACAAACAAAGCATATTTATGAACTATGCACTATAATGCACTAACAAAATGCAAAACGCATAACTAATTGATAATGAGTAGAAGGAAAAAGACCTCATAAGCCTTTGGTCGGGTGTTCAAATCACCTCCCTGCTACCATCTTCAAAGCCCCTTAAATCCAACGGTTTAAGGGGCTTGTTACTTTTAGTGCATATATTGCACATCATGCTAGAAAACAGTGAAAAAGGGTATCATATGGTCAAAAAAGCATGCACAATGATGCACAGCTTGATTGACAATTGGAAGCCTCCCCCCGGCACTTTCCGCTCTGGAAAACCGTGGAGTACTGTTATTCCGGTGCATATATCCACACGGGGATATGAATGTTGGATTGGAATCCCGCTTGTGAGAAGCTGCGTTTTCTTTTCTCAGGATTTTGCCGTTCAGGATGCCGCATGAAGTGAAGGCTCCGATACCGGACAGGTACTGGAAAATAAAAAACCGCATTGTTTTTGGAAATGCGGCGGAGGGGGGGAGAATGGGTTTTAGATGCTGCGGCGCATCATCAGAGCAGCTAAACCCGAAAGGCTCGGAGAAGCCGTAGCCGGGGACGGATTAAAAATCCGCATAATTCTTTTTTAGTTATGTGGTTATTTTATAAGATTTTTATTATCAAATTATTATTGCTGATATTTTTTCGGCGGGCAGAAAATTTCAGAAGGAAAAGAAAAATGGAAGACCTTTCCCGAATTTACTATATACCCTTTAACGAGAGACGGGAATAGCTACCCGTCCATTTGGTGCAGGGGATTCCGCCCATAAGCAGGAACGGGGCAGAGAGGTAAATAGAAAACTATTTCAGCCTTAACCCGAAAACCCCGGATTTGCGCCCGCTGAGTTCCAGAGTGCGCAGGCGTTCCGGGGGCAGGCTGTCGCGGGAAAATTCCGCGTAATGCATGCGGTCCCGGAAGTAATGGACGGCGCTTTGGGAGAGGGCAAAGATGAATTCCATTCCCATTTCCTCCGCTTTTCTTTTGGCAAATTCACATAGTGCGCGGCCATAGCCGCGGCCTTCATGGCGGTGCTTGATGTACAGGCAGCCCAGTTCTGCGCTATGGTGCTCCGGGTAGGGATAAACGGCAACGCAGCCCACGATGCTGTCGTCCAGGGTCAGCACGTAGTAACTGTCTATTCTGGCGGCAATGTCTTCATAGTTCCGGTTGACCAATTTGGAGTCCACTACGGAACGGGCGATCATGGAGAGGAGTTCCGGAATGTCTTCTTCCTTCAGCGGGCGTATTTCCCGGTAGGAGTCCGTGTGGACCATGGTTCCTACGCCTTCTTCAGAGAAGAGTTCCTCCACCAGCACGCCGCGCATTTTTCCGTCCAGCAGATGCACGCGGGGGATTCCCGCCCGGCAGGCTTCCGCTGCCTGGTCAAGCAGTTCGCGGTGGGTTACGTTTCCTGCCAGCTCCGCTACTTCCGATTCCAGAATGGCGGCAATGGGGCGTCCGTCCAGGGACGGAACCTTGTGGTCATTGAGCAGGGCGATGTATTTGGAGGCCCCCAGACTGAAGGCCATATGGACGGATTCCGGGTCAAAGGAGCCGGAACGACCGGAAGCCACCACGGGAATTTGGTGACGCCCCAGAATTTCCCGGACTCTTTCCCGGACAAGCTGGCCGCCCTTCAATGGCGCTTCCACCAGGGCGGAGCGCATTTCACAGACGCGCGTGTGTTCGTACAGCGCGGAGGCGTCCGCCCCTTCCACAATCAGAACGGGCCTGACGCCTATTTCCTGCAGTACGTCCAGGTCCAGCAGGGCATCCACCAATTCCCCGGAATCCACCAGGGGGCGTTCCACGTGCACGGCAAAGATTTTATCCCTGAAGTACGGAACATACTCCAGCACGGAACGGACATTGGCGGATTTGTTGGGAGGGAGCGTAGCCAAGGCGGACCGGAAGTTTGGGGCCGGGGAAAACGGACATTCCCGTTTCCCCCGGCCTTGTAAGTGATGCGCGGTTTTTTTAGAATGTGCGGGTATCCGCGGAATCCCGGTTGTCCATGGTTTCCGCAAAGTCCTGGGAGTCCAGAGTGACGGCAATTTCTTCCCCTTCTCCGGGGACCGGCGTTTCCGCCGGTGCCTGGGGGGCTTCTTCCTTGCGGAGCACGACGCTGACCTTGCGCTTGGGCATGACCAGTTTGGGTTCCGCCACGGCTGGTTTGTAACCTTCCCCAATGGTGGTGGCGTCGGAAATGACGGCCGGGGCCTGTTCCGGTTCCGCCTGCCGGGCGGATTGTTGTTCACGTGCCCGGGAGACTTGTTCCCTCAGGGCGGAGAGCAGGTCCGAAGGCATGCCGTCAAAGCCGATTTCCGGCAGGCTGGTTCCGCCTTCCTGGTTTTCGTCGGAAGATTCAAACTGGGGCAGGCTGGCCAGGAAGTCCTCAAAGGCGTCCAGGTTGGTGGTGCTCTTGAAGAGGTTGCTGATGGCTTCGCTCTTGATGCTTTCCATCAGGGTGATGAAGAGATCGTAAGCTTCCGATTTGTATTCCACCAGGGGGTCTTTCTGCCCCTGGGCGCGGAGGCGCACTCCTTCCCGCAGGGAGTCCATGTTGTACAGGTGTTCCTGCCACATTTTGTCAATGGCCCCCAGGATGATCTGGCGTTCCATGTGGTCCAGGTATTCCGGGCGTTCGCGGGAAGCCTTGTCTTCATAAGTGGACTTGACCTTGTCAATGAGGAAGGCAATGGTGTCGTCTATGGGCCGTTCTTCCAGCTTGGCGGCCTCTGCCGTGAGCCCCAGCGGGAAGGAGGCGTTCATCCAGGCGAGCAATTCGTCCGGGTGGGTGACGCCTTCCGCATCCGGGTCCAGGAATTCATGGGCGCGCGTGGCGATTACTTCTTCCAGAATATCGTAAATCATTTCGCGCGGGTTTTCCGTGGAAAGCACTTCATTCCGGTATCCGTAAACGATTTCGCGCTGCTTGTTCATTACGTCGTCATAGTCCAGCACGTGCTTGCGCCACATGTAGTTGCGCTGTTCCACCCGTTTCTGGGCGGATTCCACGGATTTGTTCAGGAAACTGTGTTCCAGCGCTTCACCGTCGGCTACGCCCAGGCGTTCCATCATCTTGGTCATGCGTTCCGCCGCGCCGAAGTTGCGCATCAGGTCGTCTTCAAAGGAGATGAAGAACTGTGAGGCGCCGGGGTCCCCCTGGCGGGAGCAGCGGCCGCGCAGCTGGCGGTCAATGCGGCGGGATTCATGGCGTTCCGTACCCAGGACGAAGAGGCCGCCGAGGTCGGCTACGCCTTCGCCCAGTTTGATGTCCGTGCCGCGGCCCGCCATGTTGGTGGAGACGGTGACGGCTCCGCGCTTGCCGGCCTGCGCCACGATTTCCGCTTCGCGCTGGTGGTTTTTTGCGTTCAGAACTTCATGGGGGATTTTGGCCCTCTTGAGCATGCGGGAGAGCGTTTCGGAGGCGTCCACGCTGGCCGTGCCGATCAGGATGGGCTGGCCTTTGTCGTGAAGTTCCTGGATTTTGTTGACCACCGCATTGAATTTTTCACGGCGGGATTTGAAGATGAGGTCATTCTGATCCTTGCGGATGCAGGGGCGGTTGGTCGGGATGGGAAGAACGTCCAGCTTGTAAATATCATGGAATTCCGCGGCTTCCGTTTCCGCCGTGCCGGTCATGCCCGCCAGTTTTTTGTACAGGCGGAAGTAGTTCTGGATGGTGATGGTCGCGTACGTCTGGTTTTCCCGCTCCACTTCCACGCCTTCCTTGGCTTCCACCGCCTGGTGCAGACCGTCGCTCCAGCGGCGTCCCGGCATTTCACGGCCCGTATTCTGGTCGATGATGATGACCTTGCCTTCCTTGACGACGTATTCCACGTCTTTTTCGTAAATGCAGTAGGCCTTCAGCAGCTGGGAGGTGGTGTGCAGGCGCGCTCCCGTTTCGTCAAGCTGTTTGGTCAGTTCATTTTTGCGGCGCAGTTTGTCTTTTTCCGTCAGGCGCGGATCTTCGTCCATTTCCGCAAAGGCGGTTCCCAGATCCGGCAGCACGAAATCTTCCGGATGGCCGGGGGAGATGACTTCCCGGCCTTTTTCCATCAGGTCGGCGTCGTGGGTTTTTTCATCCACGGTGAAGAACATTTCCTCCTTCAGCTTGTAGAGTTCCTTCTTGCGGGTATCCTGGTAAAGGGTCAGTTCATATTTTTCCACGATGCGGCGCAGCTCGGGATCCTGCATGGCGCGCAGGAAGGCGCGGTGGCGGGGCTGGCCCATTTTTACTTTGAACAGGCAGCGGCCCACTTCTTCCGTGCGGCCTTCTTCCTGGGCTTTCAGGGCCTGGGCCATCAGTTCGTTGCAAAGGTCCGTCTGGGCCTTCACCACGCGTTCAATGGCGGGGCGCAGGGTATCGTACTGCTGTTCCCGGGTGACGACCGCAGGGCCGGAAATGATGAGGGGGGTGCGGGCTTCGTCAATAAGGATGGAGTCCACTTCGTCCACAATGGAGAAGTAGTGCCCGCGCTGCACCTGTTCGGACTTGGAGGTTGCCATGCCGTTGTCGCGCAGGTAGTCGAAGCCGAATTCGGCGTTGGTGCCGTAAGTGATGTCGCAGGCGTATTGCTCCCGGCGGAGTTGGGAGGGCATCATGCTCTGGATGCAGCCGACAGTCAGCCCCAGGAACTGGAAGAGCATGCCCATCCATTCCGAGTCGCGGCGCGCCAGATAATCGTTCACGGTCACCACATGCACACCCATGCCGGTCAGGGCATTCAGGTAAACGGGGAGGGTGGCTACAAGCGTTTTCCCTTCCCCCGTGGCCATTTCCGCAATGTAGCCGCGGTGCAGGGCAATGCCGCCCAGCAGCTGCACGTCAAAGTGGACCATGTCCCAAACCTGTTTTTGACCGCAGATATCGCGTTCTTCCCCGCAGAGCAGGCGGGCGCCGTGTTTGACGGCGGCGAAGGCCTCCGGCAGTATCTGGTTCAGGTAGCGTTCCCGCAGCTTGTCAAACTGGGGCGTAATGTTGTTCCAGGCGGCTTTCCCTTCTTCAATGGAGGCGGGAGTGGCTTCCACCGCGGGGAGGGAAGCGAATTCGCTTTTCAGGGATTCAAAACGGGCGTTCAGTTTGGCGGCTATTTCCTCCAGCTCTTCCCTGGGCGCGGCTTCCACAATGCGCACGGGGGGCAGATCCATGGGGAGGAAGCGATGGAGGTACCCTTGCCATTCCCTCGTTTTCTCAAGCAGGAATTCCTGTCCCTTGCCGTTCCATGATTCTTCAATGGAGACGATTTGTTCCACAATGGGGCGCAGACGGCGCACTTCACGCTGGTTTTTGGTGCCGACAATCTTGGTTAGAATCCACTTAATCATCTTTGTCTTGTTGAAAATTGACGAGGTAGAGTCGCTTTCAGCGGTCTAAGAATCGAAAAATACTAGCGGCTGCCGGAAGAAATGCAAGCACGGCCCTCTATTTGTGCTGATGATGACGTAATAGGCAGGTTGGACCTGGCCGGACTCCTCTGGAAACCCGGATTCATGACAGGCGCTTCTCTTGGAATGATTCCAAATTGATGATATTCTTTCTCCATGAGTCATTGTGAGGATGGGCGCATCCGCATCCGCGGCGCCCGTGAGCATAATTTGCAGAATGTGGATGTGGACATTCCCCTGGGGCGGCTGACGGTGGTGACGGGGCCTTCCGGATCGGGGAAAACAAGTCTGGCCATGCACACGCTGTATGCGGAAGGCCAGCGGCGTTATATGGAAACCTTTTCCCCGTACGTGCGCCAGTTCATGGACCGCATGGACAAGCCGGATGTGGACGCCGTAGAGAATATTCTTCCGGCCATCGCCCTGCATCAGCGCAACTCCGTCAGGACATCCCGCTCCACGGTGGGGACCATGACGGGGCTGAATGATTACTGGAAGTTTGTTTTCGCCCGTCTGGCCGTAGGCATTGACCCGGAAACAGGGCGGGAAATCAAGCCGGAAACGCCAGGTACCATTGATGAAAAGCTACATGCGGAATTCCCTGCCGGAACGGAAGTGATGGTTTGCCTGGAGGTGGCGCGGCCCGAATCCGTGGATCTTCCCACGTTGAAAAGGAATCTGGTGGCACAGGGGTATTTGCGCGCTTTTGCGCATGGAGAGCTCCTCCGGCTGGAGGATGAGGATTGGACGCTGGAGGAAGGAGAACCGCTGCTGGTGGTTCAGGACCGCGTGAGGCTGTCGGAAGACCAGAGGGAACGCAGGCTGGAGGCTCTGGAGACGGCCATGCGCCTGGGCGGCGGCGTGGCCCATGTGATTCCCCGTGTGGACGGCGTCTGGTTGTCCGCTTTGAAATTCCGCGGAGACTGGCATCCGCTGATGGAACCGCGGCCGGGCCTGTTTTCTTTTAATTCCCCGCTGGGGGCGTGCCCGGAATGCCGCGGCTACGGGCGAGTCATCACGATTGACTACAACCGGTGCATCAAGCCGGAACTCAGCGTTCAGGACGGGGCCATCCATATTTTTGAGGGGGACGGAAAAGTATTTTCCGAATGCAAGCGGGACCTGATGCGCGGCTGGCGCAAAAACGCCCGCAAAGTCCGTCTGGATGTGCCGTGGAAGGATTTGAAGCAATGGGAGCGGGACTGGCTGCTGTACGGCGACGGCGATGACCCGGATGAAATGTATGAACAGGGGCTGTGGTACGGCATTGCGGGATTTTTCAAATATCTGGAAAGCCGCACGCATAAGATGCACGTGCGGGTGTACCTGAGCCGTTTCCGCACATATCAGGAATGCCCCTCCTGCCACGGTTTGCGCCTGAGGCCGGAAGCCCTTCAATTCAAGGTGGGCGGCAAAAGCATGCCGGAACTTTCCAGTATGCCCATGGATGAACTGCTGGCCTGGGTGGATAGGTACGTGACGCCGCGGGCGGATGAAGACCCCGGCTTGAAACATGCCGTGGCGGAACTCAGGAGCCGCCTGGAATATCTGAATGAAGTGGGATTGGGCTACCTGACGTCCGACCGCTCCACGCGGTCCCTGTCCGGAGGGGAAATTGAACGCGTGAGCCTGACGACCTGCCTGGGCGCTTCCCTGACGGATACGCTGTTTGTGCTGGATGAACCTACCGTTGGGCTCCATCCCCGCGATACGTCCCGTTTGATTTCCGCCATGAACCGGCTTAAAAAGCGCGGGAACACCCTGGTGGTGGTGGAGCATGAGGAAGCGGTCATGCGTGCCGCGGACTGCCTGGTGGATATGGGACCCGGTTCCGGACGGGAAGGGGGAAGGCTGGTTTATTCCGGGATGCCTGCCCGGATTGGAGAAATTGAGGAATCCCTGACGGGGGCTTTTCTTTCCGGCAGGCGGCGCATCGCGGTGCCCAAAAAGAGGCGAAAGCCGCGCCAGTTTCTGACCGTATCCGGAGCCTCGCGCCATAACCTGCGCAAACTGGACGTGAAAGTGCCCCTGGGCGTTTTCACTTGCTTGACAGGCGTCAGCGGGTCCGGGAAAAGCACCCTGGCCCACGATGTTCTTTACCTGAACGCGCTGGTGGAGAAAGGAGCCGTATGCGAGGAGGAACCCGCCCGCGTCAAGTCCATCAAGGGCTGGGAACATCTGGATGAGGTGGTGATGGTGGACCAGAGCCCCATCGTCCGCACCCCGCGCTCCACCCCTGCCGTGTATGCCGGAGTTTTTGAAGAAATACGCTCCCTCTTCGCAGAAACGGAGACGGCCCGCGCGCGCGGCATGAAGCCCGGTTTTTTCTCTTTCAACAGTGGAGACGGCCGGTGTCCGCGCTGCATGGGCATGGGGAGTGAGAAAGTGGAAATGCAGTTTCTTTCCGACATTTTCGTTCAGTGTCCGCTTTGCCACGGCTCCCGGTACGGGAGCGAAGTGCTGAGCGTGTACCGTGACGGCAGGAATATTGCGGACGTGCTCGGCATGACGGTAGCGGCTGCGCTGGAATGCTTCAGCGCGGAAAAAGGGGCCAAAGCCTCCCGCATCGCTTCCAAACTGGGCGTGCTTCAGCGCGTAGGGCTGGGGCACCTGACCCTGGGGCAGCCTCTGAATACCCTTTCCGGCGGGGAAAACCAGCGCCTGAAGCTGGCTAAAATCCTGCTGGACCAGATAGGTTCCGGCGCGAACAGCTCCAAGATGCTGATTCTGGACGAGCCGGGAACGGGTCTTCACTTTGCAGACATTGAAGTTCTGCTGGCCGTGTTCCGGGAACTGGTGGAGCAGGGGCATACCCTGCTGGTCATCGAACACAACCCGGAGTTCATCAAATCCGCGGACTACGTGATTGACCTGGGGCCGGAGGGCGGCGCCGGAGGCGGCCATGTGGTGGCCACGGGCACGCCGGAGGAAATTGTAGCCGCCGGGAAGGGATACACGGGCAAATACCTCAGGGAGGTGCTGGAAGGCAACCCTTCCGTTTACGACCCTGCGGACGCCGTCGTCCCGGAATCCGCAGACATGGATATACCGGAAGGCGTGATGGCCCTGCGGGGAGCGCGCCACCACAACCTGAAAAACGTGGACCTGGACGTGCCGCGCGGAGAAATGACCGTGCTGACCGGGCTTTCCGGCTCCGGGAAGAGCTCCCTGGCTTTTGATATCTTTTTCGCGGAAGGGCAGCGGCGTTTCATGGACGTCATGTCCCCGTACGCCCGGCAATTCACGGAACAGCTGGAAAGTCCGGACATCGACCGCCTGACCGGATTGCCCCCCACGGTGGCTATTGAACAGAACATGTCCCGCGGGGGCACCAAATCCACCGTGGGAACCGTCACGGAAATCTGGCAATTCATGCGTCTGCTGTATGCCAAGCTGGGGCAGGCCTATTGCCCGCAGTGCGGTGTTCCGGTGGGCAAAAGGTCGGAATCGGAAGTGGTGGAGCTGGTGGCGAGGGAGCTGAAAAAACATGGCGGACTCGCGTTGCTGGCCCCCCTCGTCAGGGGACGCAAGGGGCATTACGCCGACCTGGCCCGCTGGGCGGAAGGAAAGGGATATGAGGAAATGTGGGTGGACGGCAAACTGGTTCCCCTGAGCGGATTCCAGCCGCTGGACCGCTATTCCAGCCATGACCTGGACCTGGTCGTTGCACGGCCGGAGGCCTCCTGGCCGCCGGAAAAGCTTGCCGGGGCGGTTCATGCCGCGCTGGAGATGGGGGAAGGGTTCCTGCAGGTGCTCCCGCCCGGTTCCGTCCGTCCGGAACTGATGGGTACCAGGCTGGCATGCGCCTCCTGCGGGCAATCTTTCCCGGAACTGGAACCGTACACGTTTTCCTTCAACTCTCCGCGCGGGTGGTGCCCCGTATGCCGCGGGCATGGAATCGTCGGCAGGGGGAAAGTAAAGGAAGACCAGGCGCAATCCCTGCTGGAGGCTGAACTGAAATATGACAGGGAACTGGCGCGGCAGGCGGACGATGACAAGGGAATAACAACCTGCCCTGCCTGCCGGGGCGTGCGGTTGAATGAATTTGCTCGCGCCGTGCGGCTTCAGGGAGTGACTCCCGGTGACATTGCCTCCCTGCCTGCCGTGGCCGCCGCAGAACTGGTCAAAGGGTGGCAATTTGAACGGGAGGAAGCTCTCATTGCCCGTGACGTAGTGGCGGAAATCACGCAGCGCCTCAACTTCCTCCAGCGGGTGGGGCTGGGCTACCTTTCCCTGGACCGGAGCGCCACGACGCTCTCCGGCGGGGAGACCCAGCGCATCCGTCTGGCTTCCCAGCTGGGCTCCCACCTCCGCGGCGTGCTGTACGTACTGGATGAACCGACCATCGGCCTGCATCCGCGGGACAACGAATTGCTGCTGGGCACGCTGGATGAACTCAAACGCCGGGGCAACACCCTGCTGGTGGTGGAACATGATGAAGATACCATGAGGCGCGCGGACCATATTGTGGACATGGGGCCGGGAGCCGGCATTCATGGCGGCAGAATCATGGCCCAGGGCACCTTTGAGGAACTGGCCGCCATGCCGGACTCCGTCACGGGCGCGGCCCTGCACCATAAGCCCAGGCATCCCTACCGCGGGAAAAGGCGCAGGATTCCGTCCCAAAAGGATGAATCCGCGTGGCTGCGCGTGGAGGGCTGCTGCCTGCACAACCTGAAAGGGGTGAACGCAGCCATACCCAAGGGGAGGCTGACGGTGCTCACCGGCGTATCCGGCGCGGGGAAAACTTCCCTGATGACGGGAACCATCCGTCTGGCTGCGCGCCAGGCCATTGGCGACAAGCTCACGAGGGAGCAGAGAAAATTATGGAAAACCTCTTCCGGCTTTGACTCCATCCGCATGGTGTACGGCGTGGACCAGAGCCCCATCGGCAAAACGCCCCGTTCCACCCCGGCCACCTACGTGGGTTTCCTGGACGACATCCGGACCCTGTTCGCGCAGACGGCGGATGCCCGCAGGCTGGGCTTTGACCGCGGCCGTTTCTCCTTCAACACGGGGCAGGGCAACTGTGAATCCTGCAAGGGCACGGGCATGCAAAAGCTGGAAATGGACTTCCTGCCCCCCTGCTATGTGCCGTGCGAGACCTGCCGGGGCAAGCGCTACAACGCCGCCACCCTGACCGTGAGGTACAAGGGGAAGACCATTGCGGACGTGCTCCAGATGGACTTTGCGGAAGCGGCGGAATTTTTTGAAAGCCAGCCCCGCATTTCGGACCCCCTCAAACTGCTGTCGGAAACCGGCCTGGGTTATCTGACGCTGGGGCAGGCCTCCAACACGCTTTCCGGCGGGGAAGCCCAGCGGCTCAAGCTGGTGACGGAACTCATCAAGGGCCGGCGCGTCAGCCGGAACGCCCTGATGAAAGGCAGGGAACTGCCCGGAGACCTGTACCTGATTGAAGAACCCTCCATCGGCCTGCATCCGCGGGATGTGCGGCTGCTCATTGACGTGCTGCACCGTCTGGCGGACCAGGGGAACACCGTCGTCGTCATTGAACATAACACGGAAATCATGGCGGAGGCGGACTACGTCATCGACATGGGCCCCGGACCCGGCGATGCCGGAGGAACCATCGTGGCGGAAGGCACGCCGGAGCAGATAGCCGGGAAGGAATCCCCCACTGCGGAATACATCCGCCGGGAACTGAATGGGGAGTCTTAGGCAGGAGGAAGGATCAATAAGGCACTCAGGGCCGTTCCGGGAATGCCGGGGCGGCCGTCGTATTCGCCTGCCTTTTTCTGTTCCGTGAAAACAGGCATGGCTTGCACCCGGCATAAAAGAAGTTTGGCGGAGAGAGTGGCTCTCGAACCTATACATTCAAGAAATATCATAAAATTGCAAATTACTGATAATCACACACAATTTGGAATACATAGTAAATCTAAATCTTTCTGAATATCTTTTGCTATTCCAAATATTGGGTG
>ERZ773134.926-NODE-926-length-27249-cov-24.743363_pt1 | contig 27249 bp, 22 predicted proteins | sample MGYA00580856_ERZ773134 | MGnify/ENA primary metagenome ERZ773134 (study PRJEB29015, sample SAMEA2737823) | human gut metagenome | biome: human gut; feature: human-associated habitat; material: faeces | place: China | collected 2012 ... | reverse complement strand
TCGCGCCGCCTCGGATGGCGTACTACATGGAGTACAGCACCCGCATCTATCAGGTTTATCTCAAGTATATTGCCCCGGAAGATATTGTGGTCTACTCCATCGACGAGGTGTTCATGGACGTGACGGACTACCTGAATACTTACAAGCTCTCGGCACATGACCTCGCCATGAAGATCATCCTCGATGTGCTTGAAACAACCGGCATCACAGCAACCGCCGGAATCGGCACGAATCTTTTCCTCTGCAAAGTGGCAATGGACATTGTGGCGAAACACATCCCCGCCGACAAGAACGGCGTCCGCATTGCAGAGCTGGATGAGATGAAGTTCCGGCGCGAGCTTTGGTCTCATCAGCCGCTCACGGACTTCTGGCGCGTGGGTCGAGGCATTGCCAAGAAACTTGAGCAGAACGGGATGTTCACAATGGGCGATGTTGCCCTCTGTTCCGAGCGGAACGAGGACTTGCTTTATAAGCTGTTCGGTAAGAATGCGGAATTGCTCATTGACCATGCGTGGGGCTGGGAGCCTACGACCATTGAGGCGATCAAGGCATACCGTCCCAGCTCCAACAGCCTCAGCTCCGGTCAGGTATTGCACTGCCCCTATGAGCCGCAGAAGGCGAAGCTGGTTGTGCGGGAAATGACGGATTTGCTTGTGCTGGACTTGGTGGACAAGGGACTTGTTGCTGACCAGATGGTTCTCACCGTTGGCTACGATATTGAGAACCTGACCGACCCGGCGCGACGGGCAAAGTATCACGGCGCGGTTGAGAAAGACCCCTACGGTCGGGAGATTCCCAAGCAGGCGCACGGCTCTATCAACCTTGACGGTCACACATCCTCTACCCGCAAAATAATGTGTGCTGTGTCAGAGCTATTTGACCGGATCGTGGACAAGAATCTGCTTGTCCGCCGTATGTATGTTGTGGCAAATCATGTCCTGCCGGAAGCGGACGCACCGAAGAAAAATGACGGTGCTGTCCAGCTCGACCTCTTCACGGACTATGCCGCCGAAGAGGAAAAGCAGAAAGCCGAAGCTGCCGCCTTGGAACGGGAACGAAAAATCCAGAAGGCGGCTCTCGCCATCAAGAAGAAGTACGGAAAGAACGCCATCCTCAAGGCGATGAATCTTGAAGAAGGCGCAACCGCCAAAGACCGCAATGCGCAGATCGGCGGGCATAAGGCGTGAAGGGTCAAACAAATCGGAATTTGATGAGGTGATTGGGTGAAAACTTATACAATTTGTGGAAGCATGAAATTTGCCGAAGATATGAAAAAAATTGCTTATGACCTTGAAATAAGCAAAGGATATAAGATATAATATATTACAATGTGTTTATTGTGAAGATAATATTGTTCCAACTGAAGATGAACTTTTAAAACTTGAAGATGCTCATTACAGAAAAATAGATTTAAGTGATGGAATATATGTTGTAAATATGGATGGTTATGTTGGAACATCTGTGAAAAAAGAAATTGAGTATGCTGAAAGGCATGGAAAAGAAGTGTTGTATCATTACAATCAGTAGATTTTAATTCATAAAACAGTTAGATAAATCGGAATTCGCACCGCCCAAATATTTCATCTGTTATTAGCGGTTATAAGCAACCGTCAAAATCGGTGCAAAGCATTGAAATCACTGGGTTTATTGAGAAATCAAAACCACCCGAAATTATCTTCTTTTATACGCTGTTACCCTTGACCGCGTGAGCTGATAAGGGCAAAATCAAGGGAAAACCCCATGAGGGAAACACAATTATTTGACAAACGGCTGACAGTGATGTGTTAAGTCAAACTGAATAAGAATCCACCGGCAGGTCCGGTTACGGTAAGGGAGCATTGCGTGGCAATGCTCCCTTTTACTATACCACAGACCGCCGTTGAGAGATAGATAAAATCTGTGGCAGAACGGAGGTGTCAGATATGCCGCAGGCGATCTTTGCGTACCATCTTGGCATGGACGCCGAGCAATACGCCTTTTTCCGCATCCCCAAGCTCCTGATCACCGAGCCGTACTTTCGGCGGCTCTCCACCGACGCGAAGCTGCTGTACGGCCTCATGCTGGACCGCATGAGCCTGTCCATGAGAAACGGCTGGATGGACGATGATGGCCATGTGTATATCTACTTTACGCTGGAGGAGGCGTGCGAACAGCTCTGCTGCAAGACGGATAAGGCGGTCAAGCTGTTCGCGGAGCTGGACAGCGCCAAAGGCGTGGGCCTCATAAGGCGGGTCAAGCAGGGGCTGGGCAGACCGGCGAAAATCTATGTTCTCCGCTTCATGGGTATAGAGGACGAACCAGGCGAGGATACACCGAAAGCGGAGCCTCCGAGCTGCCGAAATCCAGACTTCGGAAAAACCGAAGTCAAGAGTTCTGAAAAACCGAAGTCTGGACCTCGGAAAATCAGAAGTCAAGACCTCGGAAAAACCGAGTGTAATAAGACTGATAAGAATAATACTGAGTTGAGTAATACTGATTCATCTATCCATCCGGGCGCGCAGCCGGAGGAGGTGATCGAGGAATACCGAAAAGAGATTCGGGAAAATATCGAGTACGACCACCTGCGCCGGCAACATCCCTACGACGACATCGACGAGATCGCGGACCTCATGCTGGAGGTCCTCTGCACACAGGGCAGCTTCATGCGGATCGGCGGAAAGCAGCTTTATACGGCGTTAGTGAAGGAGCGTTTTCTGAAGCTGGATTCCTCCCACATCGAGTATGTGCTGGACTGCCTGCGGGAGAGCACCGCGGACATTCGTAACATCAAAGCCTATCTGCTGGAGATGCTGTTCAACGCCCCAACTACCTGCGGCAGCTACTACCGCGCCAAAGTGAATCACGACTTCCATGACAGCGGATAGGCAGAGCGAACAGCTCTGCTTTTTTGAAACCCATTTTACGACTGAAAGGAGCATCGAACCCGTGAAAACAATCGCACTGGCAAATCAGAAGGGCGGCGTGGGTAAGACCACCACAGCCGCCAGCCTCGGCATCGGTCTTTCTCGGCAAGGTAAAAAAGTCCTGCTGATCGACGCCGATGCACAAGGCAATCTCACGCAGATGTTGGGCTGGCCGCAGCCCGACGAATTATCCCCCACGCTCTCCACCCTGATGGAGAAGATCATCGCAGAGCTGCCCATCACCCCCGACGAGGGCATTCTGCACCACCCGTCCGGTGTCCATCTTGTCCCCGCCAATATTGAGCTGTCGGCACTGGAGGTCACGCTGGTCAACACCATGAGCCGTGAAACGGTGCTGCGGCAATATCTGTCCACGGTGGCAGACCGCTATGACTACGCGCTCATCGACTGTATGCCCTCGCTGGGTATGCTGACCATCAACGCCCTGACCGCGGCGGACAGCGTGATCATTCCTGTGCAGGCGCAATATCTCCCCGCAAAGGGGCTGGAACAGCTTTTGCGAACCATCACCCGCGTCAAGCGGCAGCTCAACCCAAAGCTGGAGGTGGACGGCATCGTTCTGACGATGGTGGACAGCCGCACCACACTGGCGCGGGAGATCAATGCGCTTGTCCGTAAGACCTACGGCGGTCATGTGTTCGCAAGCGAAATTCCCCGGTCCATCAAGGCAGCGGAGATCAGCGTAGAAAACAAAAGCATTTACGACCATGACCGCAGCGGCAAGGCGGCGCTGGCGTATGAAAATCTGACGAGGGAGGTGTTGAGCATTGGCAAGCAAATTAAGCGGCATCGAACTGACCCGGTACGATGACCTGTTCAAAACGGACGCGGAGCGCGAAGCCGACCGGCAGGAGCGAATTCAGATCGTCCCCGCAGCAGAGATTTTCCCATACTCCCGCCAACCGTACACCATCGACCGGCCTACGCCTGATTTGGCGCGCCTCATGGACAGCATTGAGCACATCGGCATCGCGGAGCCGTTGATCGTCCGCCCCCGTGAGAGTGGTGGCTATGAGATCATCTCCGGTCACCGGCGAGATTACTGCGCGAAGGCTGTGGGGCTGGACACCCGCCCCATCCTCGTCCGCAATTACAGTGACGAGGAAGCGGACATCCTTGTTGTGGACTACAACATCAACCGCGAGGACTTACTGCCCAGTGAGAAAGCCAAAGCCTACAAGCTGAAGCTGGACGCCATGAAACGGCAGGGCCAGCGGACAGATTTAACTTCTGGCCAACTTGGCCAGAAGTTAAAGGGACATAGTTCAATAGACCTTTTAGCGGATCAGGTAGACGAAAGCCGCAAGCAAGTACAGCGATATGTGCGTCTAAATAAGCTGATCCCTCCGCTGTTGGACGCGGTGGACGCGGGAACGCTCAAGTTCGTTCCCGCGGCGGATTTCCTCTCCCACCTGTCCGAAAAAGAACAGACCTACCTCCTGCTGGTCATGGAGCGTGACGAAGTATCCCCGTCGCTTGGACAGGCCCAGCGGCTCAAGCAGCTCAGCGGCGAGGGAAAATTGGAAAATAACATCATCGACCTCATCATGCGGGAGGAAAAGCCACTGGAGCGCAAGGTCACGATCCGCAATGACCGTCTGCAAAAATACTTTCCCTCCAGCTACACCCCAAAGCAGATGGAGGATGTCATTATCAAGCTGCTGGAAGGCTGGCACCGTAAGCGGCAGCAGGAGATGAGTCGATAATGCTTCTGCCGGGGCATTTGTTGACATCGGACTGGCGTGTTGCTATGATGCGAGCATCAACGAAAAGTGAGGTGCCGCAAGTGGCTTTGCAAGACGATAGAAAAAACAATGCCGATGGTCACTGTGATTGGGAACAGAATTTGCCGGAGTTTTTGCAGGAGTCAATCCAAGCTATGGTCAGCGCATGGGATAAGCTGGATCGTGGTGAAGAGTATTATCTCTGGGATTGCGATTACTGTTCTCTGCAAAGCGACATCAATAGCGCGGAGGTAAACCGGATCATCAGTCCTGAACAGGCATGGTATCTGCGCGAAAAGTATTTGCGAATGGAACATGAAGTCATAGAATGACCGCGGATCTGCTCTGCCTGTCGGAACAGAAGATTTCAATGAAAACGGCACGGCTTCCCGTGCCGTTTTGTATTGCAGCCGCCGAAACAGGCGGCTTTTTTCATGAGCAAATTGGAGGTGATTTCATTCAACAAGCAGATTTTTCATGCAGTGTCCCTCTCAGGCGGTAAGGACAGTACGGCTATGCTCTTGCTGATGATTGAACGAGGTTTGCCCATAAACACGGTCCTTTGGGCAGACACCGGCATGGAATTTCCGGAAATGTATGACCATATCCGCAAGGTGGATGACTACCTTTACCGGGAGCGTGGTATCCACATCACCATGCTCCGTCACCCAAAAGGCTTTGAATACCTGATGTTCGAGGAAGAAAAGCAAAAGCCATCTTCCATCGAAAACCGGCAAAGGCTGGGCGTTCCGCTTTACGGAAACGGCTGGCCCGGCGTTAAGGTCCGATGGTGTACGGGGCAGCTTAAAACGCATCTTATCAGCAAGGAGGTCAATCGGCTCAAGGGCGAGTATCAGGCTCTCCACTATGTCGGTATCGCGGCAGATGAGCCGAAACGTATCAAGAACGAGCAGTATCCGTTGGTGGACTGGGGTATCACCGAAGCAGAGGCTTTGAAACTATGTTACGACCGCGGTTATGACTGGGGCGGATTATATGAGATATACCACCGCTGTTCCTGTTGGTGCTGTCCCCTCCAGCGGATCGACGAACTGAGAAAGCTGCGGCATCACCACCCGGAATTATGGAAAAGGCTCCGCGATATGGATCAGCGGGCCATCGCCCAATTCGGGCATAACCCTTTGGGGCAATTCAAACAGAATTGGACAGTAGAACGATTGGAACAGAGATTTGCAGCGGAAGATGCTCAGATCTCTGTTTTTCTATCTTCTGGAAAGGACAGCACCATGACAGAAAAGCAGAAGCAGGAGTGCAGCGAGGTGGAAACCATGCTGCAAGGCACACCGAAGCAAAATGTTCTGATCTCCTTTGATGGCAAACCACCGAAAACGCTGGAAGAATTGGAAAAGGAGCAGAAGCGGCAAAAAAAGAAACATAGGGATCGGGGTGAAGCACGATGACGAACTATCAGAAGCGAAAAGAAAAGAATGACGAGTACCGCAACAAAATCATGCGGTTTACCTTCCAACTCTCCCTCGGTGATACCGAGGTGCGGGAATGGTTTGAACAGCAACCCGAAAAGGGTGCCTATCTCAAAGACCTAATCTTACGGGATAAAGCGGAGCGGCTTGGGTACAGGGAGCAGAAAAGCGCAGAACCCGACAAAGCCGGTGACTACGAGATCATACAGTCCATTCGTATGGGTGGGCGCGTTCTGCTTATGGGGTTCAATCCAAAGGACGAAACCTATATGACCTGCTATCAGCAGTACAATTTTCTCGGAGAAACAATGTATCCCGAAGCACTTGCCTGTAAGAGTTATCTGGAAATTGCAGAAACCTTTTTGAATCGCTTGCAGGCACAGGTCGAAAAAGTCAAAGCATTCCGTGCGGCCCGAAATGTCCCCTATGCCGTTTTAGGCGCGGAGGCTTGCCTTCCTCCATCAGAGGAATCTCTGCAAGGCAAGCTGATCGTTCTCCGCCCCACCAGCCTTGCACCGGAATACCGCACGGCAGACTGTCAACTCGGCTTCGCGCTGAGTGGATTTGGCTGCACACCCGGCGCACGCGGGCGTGCGGTTTACTTCGAGGAATTGTATTCCGGTGAACGATGCCGGTGGGACGCTTCCGACATTCTTGGCGTAGCCAATCCAGAAAAGATACCGGATTGGGCGAAAGAAAAGCTGAGAGAATATGAACAAAAGCGTACTGAGCCGAAAAAAGAACGAGGTGAAGCCAGATGAGTGACCGTGAGCCGGTAGACATCATGGGCGTGTTCGCCTTTCCAAATCCCGACAAAGACAATCGTGATATTCGCTTTATTGACAGCGCGTATCGCACGCTCTTTACTATCAAAGATGGGGAAAGCATCGTCATTACCCGCTTTGACGGTGAAAAGATGGTTTTCCCTTGCAAGTACATTGACGATTGCCATGTCTGCATCGGTAATTCTGCCTATCATATCTGCGAGTTTGCAGAAATGCAGGAACGTAACGGCAACACCTATGGTCCCAGCGCGCCGAAAATCAGCGACGAGATCTGCACCTATGAAATCTATCAAATCCCCGCAACCGCTGATGTGGACTACTATTTCCGGTCTTACGCGGCGGCAAAGGGGAAACTCCAGAGCGCTGATTATCAGCGTTCATACGCCGGTATGTACGCAAAGGAAAATTCGCTGGAACATCTTGTAGAAAAGCATAGCAGATATGATCCGTCTTCCTATCTGGTACGCCCTGTGTCGGTGGGCAATGTTGTGGTGCTGACACGAGGTGGAAAGAAAACCGCGTACTACGCAGATGTAGATGGGTTTCATGAGGCACCGGATTTTTTGATGCAGCCGCAGAAAGTAAGAAACAGACGAAAGGACCAAGGTGAGTCACGATGAGCTATGATGCAAAAAAAGCGGCTTATCAGGAAGTCACGATTTTAGGTAGGCCTGCCCTGTTTGCGGAGTGCCGTATTGATAACTCTACCGTGCCGAAGGGCTTATACCGTTATGAACTGCGCCACGGCGACGAGAATTGGGGTGATCCGGTATCACTGTCACGGAATATCATAGTTAATTACTACGGCGCTGTCCTCACCCGTGAACCATTCCAGCTTCCGATTGAAGGGTGGATTCCGTTGGAGGACGACAGCCTTTCCTTTCAGGACGGTGGATGCCGTACCCTTGCCGAGTTTCAGAGGAAATATCCTGTCAGCAAGAAGGATGTCATCGACTTCTTTGTTGCCAACGATGATTCGCTGCACGACTTCTACTTTTCGCACAGCGAGGCACAGGACAAAGCTACGGGGTGTGTTGGGCATTTGCGAGGCGATTTTGGAAGCGGCAAGCAGTTCTTTACAACATGGTGGCCCCATCAGGGCGATCAGTTGAACACGCCGGCATTTAAGGCAGATATTGACCGTGCGGTGAATTGGCTGCGTGAACAGCCAGATTCCCCGCTGCACGATTTTGATACCATGAAACGCTTTTGTGGCCGCTTTGAGCGGTCCTGTGCCATCAAGGGCGCTATGCTCCCCTCTTACGCCTTCATGGCAAAAACGAAGCAGTATGTGTATATGATCCGCTGTACGCCGGTCAAGGGAGACTATCAGTTTTATATTTACTGCTATCAGCGGAAAGCGTTTGAAAAGGCCCGCGGCAAGCAGCAGAAAAATGATCGGCCTCCGGCAAAAAAGAGAGCAGAGCCAGAGAGATAAGCGAAGATGACTTTCCAGTATCGCTTTATATCAACAGACAATGAGAGAAAGTTTTTAAGGTTAAACAAGAAAAACTTGCTGAATACCGGAACTGTTTTGGCTGAAGCAGAAGAAGCCGCATAACAATAAGACAGAATATGAACCAACGAATGCTACAAGATAAAGGCAACGCGGCGCCTTTTTATGCTAAGGCCGCTTTTTCATACTATGAGAAGGGAGGATAAAATACTTGCCTACAAAATTTCAGCTCATCACAGAGCTGTATGACCAGACCGTGCAAAATGTCACTCGCAGCTATGAAAGCTGGACAGGCTTCTTGCGTGCGGCCTGCTATAACTATAAATGTCCTTTTGACGAGCAGATCCTAATCTACGCCCAACGCCCGGACGCCACCGCAGTTCTTGAAATGGAGCGATGGAATCGGCGGTTCGGGCGCTGGGTGAATCGCGGTGCAAAGAGCATCGCGGTTTTCAGCGATGACGGACAAAACTGTCTAAAGCTCTATTTTGACGTTTCGGACACCCATGCGTCCCGCTTTGCCCGCCCGCTGCCTATTTGGACGATGCAGCCAGCTTTTGAGCCAGAAGTCATTGAAACGCTGGAAGCTACCTTCGGTGACCTGGCCGAAAAAGAAAATCTTGTAGACGCCGTGCGTTCTGCCTGCCACAACGCCGTGGCAGACAATATCACAGATTACCTGCAAGACCTTTGCGATAATCGTCAGGATAGCTTGCTGGAGGAGCTGGATGACCTCAACATGGAGGTGTTCTATCGGGAGACGTTGGAGGTCAGCGTGGCCTATATGCTGCTCACGCGCCTCGGCCTACGGGCAGACGATTATTTTTCTCCGGACGAGTTTGTCCATGTTTATGAGTTTAACACCACGCCAACGATCAATGCCCTCGGCATCGCCGCCAGCGACATCGCGGAGATGGGCCTGCGGGAGATCAGCCGAACAGTCATGCAGGCTCAGCGGGATCAATTTTTTGCAAACCGTGGAAAAAGCGGTTATGATGACCGCACAGAACAACGCGAAACACCCCCTGAAAGGAGCGAACAGTATGGAGGTCACTTACAGGATGCAGAACGGCTATCAGGTGCCGAACCTGCTGATGCCGCAGACGCCGGAGGTGCATCTGGGCAAGTACGCGGAGTTGCGGAGAGCGTACCTGAAGAAGCACCGCAGGGTGCTTTACACCAACCTCAAGACCAGCGGCAAGCTGACGGAGCATCTGGCGGAGATCGAGCAGACCGCACGGAAGATGGTGGAGCAGACCGTGGCGCAGATGGCGAGAGCCGAGGGCGTGACGGAGGCACTGAAAGCGACCGATCCCCTGCGCTGGACGGGCCTGATGAACAATCTCCGGCACAGCGCGGAGGAACTGGTGCTCAGCGACCTGATCTACGCCTGACAACCGAAGAACCCACAGAGGCAGGAAGTGATGAGCTTTCTGCCTTTGTCGATCACAGCGGGGATTATGTGCTGCTGGATCGCCTGCGCGCTGACTGTGATTACTTCCTCGGCGCAGGGGGCCGGAGTGAAAAGCACCTGTGGGCAGGCAATGTCCACGCACAGATCAATAAAATGCGGGAGTTGTATGATGCCCTCCCGGAAAAACCGGAATGGCTGACCACAGAAGCCATTGACCGCTACGCCGCGCAGATGGCCGCGCCCTATCAGGTTGCAGCCTATCACCATTTTGAAAACGGCTTTGACGATAAGCTGGACTATCAAACGCTGGAGGAAGCGGAGGCTGCGGCGCAGGGCTATGTTGCCGGTACGATGGAGAGCGACGGTTTTGCCTATGACGGCGCTGCCGTCTATGACGCCGAAACACGCCAGTGCCTCCGCGTCTACGGTGATTACCCGGACGAAAAGGCGCAGGAGCAGGCAGCGGCCTTTGCACTGGAGCATGGCACCATACCCCCCAACGGCACGGAGCTTCCCGCTTTTCTGGATATGCACCTCATTGAAGCGAATCTGCTGGATGACGGCGGGCGCAAGCACAAGCGGCAGGAGATCTTTGAATACTTTCAGGCGCACAAGAGCCTTGCGGAACGCACGGAGTTCTTGAAAAACAGCTACAACGATATATGGGTGGAAGTCCTGACTGACGGTGTTCGGACAGGCTACCACGCCGAGAAGGACGGACTTTTGATGTGGGAGGGCAGCTACCTCTCCCGCACCTCAGAGTCCGTTTTTTCATGGTCGGTCATCACCGAAATGACCGAGGGCCTGATCGAGCGCGGCGAGTATAAGATTAAGCTGGGCCTGCAAAACGCCCCAATCGTCGCAGAGCAGCTTGCCCTATTCGACATGGGCGGCGACGCCCCGGTGTACGAGGCTCCGGCAGATGCGCCATCCGGCATTCTGGTCCCGGCCCGCACGGTGCCGCAGGAGGTCATCGACCAGGCGCTTTACACAGCCGGAAACGAACCCGGCAGCGCCGAACGCATTGCGGTGTTCTATATGCGGGAGCATTCTGAACAGGAAAATATAGCGTTTCTGCGTCGGGAGTTTGGCACAGAAAATGGGCGCGGCATCGAGTACGAGGGCCGCAAATACGCCGTGTGGTTTATGGAAGATGGTATCCACCTCGCCCAAGGGGACAGTGTCCGCACCGGATACAGCAAAACCGTGGTCTCATGGGGACTGGCGGCGGGCCGCATTTTGGGGCTGCTACGGGCCGGGATATATCTCTCCGCCGCCGAACTGACACAGGCCCCTGATAAGGTGCTGCACGAAGCGATGGACGCACTTTTGATGACCGCCCGCGACCTGAACGAAGAAGGCCGCGCGCGGGGCCTATTCCCGCAGACTTTGGCGATCCACGACCAGCACAAGGGCTACCCGGAGCTGGACGAGGATATGGTGGCGTTCGCAAAGACAGAGGGTGGGCTGCAAATTCTGGCACAGGAATATCATGCCTTCCTTGACGCCTACGCCGCAGCCCCGGAGATTATGCGTTTCCGTGTCAGCGGCTATAACACGCACCGGATCGGTGTTGTGCTGGACGGCCTGCCCTACCCGGAGCGCTACTTTACTGCCCAGCCTAATTTCCTGCGTCAGTGCAAAATGTTCATCACACAAGACGAGATCGACGGTTTTTTCCTCTGTGACCATCTGGATAGCCGACTGGCCGTATATTCTCACTTCTGCTATCCCCACACGCCGGAGGAGCATCAGAAATTCATCAAGGGCAGCTTTGGTGAGTACAGCGGCGGTGGCCGTGCCGGATACCAGCACACGAAAACATCAAAAGGGCTGGAGTATGAGCGCGACTATAATTTTAAGAAATATGATACCGTCCATCTGACGATCCCCAATGTGGTCAAGGAGTATGAGCGCCTGATCGCGCAGAAACGATTCCCCGGCGAGGATGCTATCGCCAAAATCCCGGAATATGAGCGTGGGCAGTTGGCTCGAACCGTCTATAACGGTTTTTACAATGCGCCGGACGATGTTCCGCGTCCCTATCCCAAGGGTGCGGATTATTACGATGCGCTTCCCATGATCGAGGAGCAGCTGCAAGATAAGGGCGAGACTGCGGAAATGCTGGCGGCGTTGACCTCCCGGCTGGATGGGACGGACGAGAGTGACCGTTCCTATGATTCCGTCCGCCGCGCAAAGGAGCAGCTTTCCGAATATGTGGACGGCACTTTCAGCCTGTTCAACCACCGGCATGATGCTCCTCAGCAGGAACGCAGCTTTGTGGAGCAGGTCGCAGAGGATGCAGCACGGCTTGCCGCAGAGCAGCCGTCCGCCTATGAGCGGTTCAGCGTGATCGAAACGGACGACGGCTTCGCCGTCTGGGACGATATTCGGGACGAAATTTATGTTGACAGCGAGGGCGTCCGTGAGACCTTCCCCAGCGAGTGGCAGGCTGAGGATTATCTGGAGCAGGTCAGAAAGGCGGTCAGCGAAAAGGAAGCGGCGGAATGGCTCTATGTAGAGCGCGCCAAAGACACCGCCGCAGAGCAGCCGGTCGAGCCTGCCACGCAGCCAGCAATCACCGACGCAGAATTTGCGGCACAAAATCTTGTTCCCGGTGAAACGGTATTTGAGATCAACGGCAGGACCTTCCTTGTGGATCGCGTGGATACCGCGCACGGCGTTGTCAACTTTCAGGACATTACCTTTGTCCAAAAGGTCGGCTTTCCCATCTTCCGCACGGAACCGATCTCCTTTGTTCGGAAAATTGTGGAGCAGGCGGACCCCGCTGCGCTGGCCCCGCCGCAGCCGCAGACGGACAAGCCGCCTGCGGCGCTTACCCCGCCGAAAAAGAAAAAGCAAAACGCGCTTGCCTATCCGCTGGACGCGGATGGCCGGAACTACCGCATCACCGATGACCACATCGGAGAGGGCGCACCGCTGGAGCGATTTCAGCGCAATCTGGACGCGATCCGTACCCTGAAAACCGTGGAGGCGGAGAACCGCAGCGCCACAGCGGAGGAACAGGCGGTGCTGGCACAGTATGTGGGCTGGGGCGGTCTGGCGGACTTCTTTGACGAGAAAAATCCTCGTTACGCTGAACTAAAAGAACTGCTTACCGACGCCGAATACACCGCCGCCCGTGAATCCACGCTCACGGCGTTCTACACGCCGCCTGTGGTCATCCGCGGCATCTATGCCGCCCTGGGGCAGATGGGCTTCACGCAGGGCAACATTCTGGAGCCGTCCTGCGGTATCGGCAATTTTCTCGGTATGCTGCCGGAAAGCATGAGCGGCAGCAAGCTCTACGGCGTGGAGCTGGACGATCTCTCCGGCCGCATCGCCCGCCAGCTTTATCAGAAAAGCAGTATTGCGGTGCAGGGCTATGAGAAAACCGCCTTCCCGGATAACTTTTTTGATGTTGCCATCGGCAATGTCCCCTTCGGTCAGTTTCATGTAGCAGACAAACGCTATGACCGGCTGAATTTCCCCATCCATGAGTATTTCGTGGCCAAAGCGCTGGATCAGGTCAGACCGGGTGGCGTTATCGCCGTTGTGACCTCCAGCTACACCATGGACAAGCGCACCGCCAGCGCGCGAAAATACATCGCGCAGCGCTCGGAGCTGCTGGGGGCCGTCCGCCTGCCCAACAATACGTTCAAGGCCGCGGCGGGCACCGAGGTGGTTTCAGACATTCTGTTCCTACAAAAGCGGGAACGAATGGTGGATATTGAGCCTGAGTGGGTGCATCTTGCCACCAACGAGGACGGCATCCAGATGAACAGTTATTTCATCGACCACCCCGACATGGTGCTGGGCGAGATGAAGATGGTGTCCGGGCCGTTCGGCCCCACGCCTACCTGCGAGCCGTACCCGGAGCAGCCGTTGGAAGCGCTGCTGGCGGAGGCCGTTCAAAATATCCACGGCGAAATCACCGCCTATGACCGGGAGGAAGAATTGGAGGGTGAGGATCATTCCATCGAGGCCGACCCCGCTGTCCGCAACTTCTCCTATACACTGATGGACGGTCAGATCTATTATCGGGAAAACAGCCGCATGAACCCGGTGGAGGTATCCAAGACGGCGGAGAGCAGAATCCGCGGCATGATCGAGCTGCGGGACTGTGTGCGGACGCTGCTGGAATATCAGACCGAGGACTATCCCGATGAAGAAATCAAGGCGCAGCAAGCCAAGCTGAATACCCTCTACGATGCCTTCACCCGGAAATATGGACTCATCAATTCCCGCGGTAACGCCATCGCGTTTGATCAGGACAGCTCCTATTTTCTGCTGTGTTCACTGGAAATTCTGGACGAGGACCGGAACCTGAAACGCAAGGCCGACCTGTTCACCAAGCGCACCATCCGCAGCCACAGACCCGCTGAAAAAGTAGACACAGCGGTGGAGGCACTGGCGCTGTCCATCGGTGAAAACGCCCACGTGGATATGGAATACATGAGCAGGCTCACCGGCAAGGACGAGGAAACACTATTTGCCGAGCTGACCGGCGTGGTGTTTCTCAACCCTGACTACGCCGAGGGCGTAAATGAAAAGTACCTGCCCGCAGACGAATACCTTTCCGGCAATGTGCGTCAGAAATTGGCGGTTGCCCAAGACAAGGCGGAGCAGGACCCGCAGTATCAGATCAACGCTGAGGCATTGGCGCAGGTGCAGCCCACCGACCTCACCGCCAGCGAAATTTCCGTGCGGCTGGGTGCGACATGGCTGGACACGGCGTATGTGCGCCAGTTTATCTTTGAAATGCTGGGGACACCCCGCAGCGCGCAATGGAGCATGAAGGTCCACTATTCCGGCATCACCGGCGAGTGGCGTATTGAGGGCAAGAGCAAGGATCGCGGCAATGTCAAGGCCATCAGTACCTACGGCACACAGCGCATCAACGCCTATGAGATTATCGAAACGACACTTAACCTGAAGGATGTCCGCATTTTTGATTACCAATACGATGAGGAAGGGCGCAGAATTGCCGTTCTGAACAAGAAAGAGACGGCCATCGCCCAGAGCAAGCAGGAGCTCATTAAAGACGCTTTTGCTGAGTGGATCTGGAAAGACCCGGACCGGCGCGAAGCCATCTGTAAGACCTATAATATTCTGTTCAACAGCAACCGTCCCCGTGAGTATGATGGCAGTCACATCAGCTTTTCAGGCATGAACCCGGAGATCACACTCCGCAAGCACCAGGTCAACGCCATCGCGCACATTTTGTACGGTGGAAATACCCTGCTTGCCCATGTGGTGGGCGCGGGCAAGACATTTGAAATGGTCGCGGCGGCGATGGAGTCAAAGCGGCTGGGCCTGTGCCAGAAGTCCCTCTTTGTGGTGCCCAACCACCTGACAGAGCAGTGGGCCACTGAGTTTTTGCAGCTTTATCCTGCGGCCAATATCCTTGTCGCTACCCGCAAGGATTTTGAGACCAAAAACCGCAAGAAATTCTGTGGTAGGATCGCCACCGGCGACTACGATGCCATTATTATCGGGCATAGCCAGTTTGAGAAGATCCCCATGAGTGTAGAGCGCCAGCGGGCCATTCTGGAACAGCAGATCGACGAAATTATGATGGGAATTTCCGAAGCCAAGCGAGAAAAAGCGGAGAAGTTCACCATCAAGCAGATGGAGAAAACCAAAAAGGGCCTGCAAGCCAAGATCGACAAGCTGAACGACCAGAGCCGCAAGGATGATGTGGTCACCTTTGAGGAATTGGGTGTTGACCGTATCTTCATTGATGAGAGCCATTATTTCAAAAATCTCTTTCTTTACACGAAGATGCGCAATGTGGGAGGTATTGCCCAGACCGAGGCGCAGAAAAGCTCAGACCTCTTTATGAAGTGCCGCTATTTGGATGAGATCACCGGAGGGCGCGGCATTGTCTTTGCCACCGGCACCCCCATTTCCAACAGCATGGTGGAGCTTTACACCATCCAGCGTTACTTGCAGATGTCGGCGCTGGAGGAACAGGGCTTGCAGCACTTTGACGCATGGGCGGCGAACTACGGCGAGACCGTCACCGCCATCGAGCTGTCCCCGGAGGGTACCGGCTACCGGGCCAAGACACGGTTTGCCAAGTTTTATAACCTGCCGGAGCTAATGTCCGTATTCAAAAATGTGGCGGACATCCAGACGGCAGATATGCTCAAGCTCCCCGTGCCGGAGGCGCATTACCACAACATCGCCTTGAAGCCATCGGAGTATCAGAAAGAGATCGTGGCGTCACTGGCGGAGCGGGCCGAGAAAGTCCGCAACCGCGAGGTGGACAGCAGCGTGGACAATATGCTGCTCATCACCAACGATGGCCGTAAGCTGGCGCTGGATCAGCGGCTGGTCAACCCCATGCTCCCCAGTGACCCCAACAGCAAAGCCGCCAAGTGCGCCGAAAATGTGTTTGAGATCTGGCAGCGCACCGCTGACAAGCGTTCCACCCAAATGATTTTTTGCGACCTGTCCACCCCAAAGGATGACGGCACTTTCAGCGTTTATGATGATATTCACGCAAAATTGCTGGAATTGGGTATTCCCGAAAACGAGATCGCCTTCATCCACAACGCCAAGAGCGAGGTACAGAAGAAAGATCTGTTCGGCAAAGTGCGGAGCGGTCAGGTGCGTATCCTGCTGGGCAGCACCCAGCGCATGGGCGCTGGCACCAACTGCCAGCAAAAGCTCATCGCTTTGCACCATCTGGATTGTCCGTGGCGTCCGTCCGACCTTCAGCAGCGGGAGGGGCGCATTATCCGGCAGGGCAACGAAAACCCGGAGGTGGATATTTACAGCTATGTCACCGAGGGTACCTTCGATGCCTACCTTTACCAGCTTGTGGAGAGCAAGCAGAAGTTTATCAGCCAAATCATGACCAGCAAATCACCTGTCCGCTCCGCCGAAGATGTGGATGAGCAGGCGCTTTCTTATGCCGAGATCAAGGCGCTGGCCAGCGGCAACCCCATGATCAAGGAAAAGATGGATCTTGACATTGAGGTGTCCAAGCTGAAACTGCTGAAAGCCAACCACCTTTCTCAGAAATACGCGCTGGAGGACGCCATCAGCAAGGGCTTTCCGAAGCAAATCGCGGAAACGCAGGCGCGAATCACCGGGTATGGCGCAGATATTGCCACGGTCAAGGGAAACACACACCCAAACGCGGACGGTTTCTCTCCGCTCACGCTGGCGGGCGTCACCTACGCTGACAGGAAAGAGGCGGGCGCGGCGCTGCTGACCATGTGCCAAACGATGCTCTCCCCGGAGGCGACACAGATCGGCAGCTATCGCGGCCTGACGCTGGAGCTGGCGTTCGATACCTTTGCGCGGGAATACCGCCTGACCATGATCGGGCAGCTCCGCCACACGGTCACGCTGGGAACCGATGTGTTCGGCAATTTGCAGCGCATGGACAATGCGCTGGAGGGACTGCCCATCAAGGAGCAGGCTTGCCGGGAGCAGCTTTCCAACCTGCAAACGCAGCTGGAAACCGCAAAGGCAGAGGTACAAAAGCCGTTTCCCCGCGAGACGGAGCTGAACACCAAAACGGCACGGCTGGAGGAATTGAACACCCTGCTGAATTTAGACCACAAGGAGCCGGAGATCGTAGACGCCGAGCCGGACGAGGATCAAAGGCCACCGGAGCGCCGCAGACCGCAGTTGGAGCGGTAAAACCAATAGAAAACGGAGGAAATTATGGGTTATCAGGAAAGTTGGTTCTATATCGAGCCGCAGCATAAATTCAAGAAATTGATCCAGGCATACGAAAAGGCGGAGCAGTCCGGCTACTATGAGGTAGCCGGGGCGGAACCCCATTCCGTCATTGTTTTGAAGCAGCCCTTTGGCGATATTCCCGCAGGAAAGAAACTGCTTTGGGTGTGCGGCGACCGTGGTTTTCACTGTGCTGCGGGGGTATTTGGCGGGGAGCTGAAATGCTCCGGCAGGCTCCGCGTCATTCCGGTGGAGGCGGTGCTGAACGGCACCGACGATCCCCGCATGGAGGGGCTGGACTTTGACAGTCCGGCCCCCAGCGAAAACGCCTATATGAAACGATACAGCGTCGCCAATTACGCCCACCGGATGCGGGCGGGGCTGGCGAGATAATTTTTGAAATGGAGGATCGTTTACAATGAAACGGTTGGAAAGAAAGCAGGAAAAAGAACGGTTAGAACGCCAGATACATCAGCAGATGCTAAAAGAGCAGGAAAGCCTCATGAAAGAATTACGCACGATGCTGCCCGAAGCAGCAGAGTCCTTTTCTTCGGAACGTATCGTTTGCCTTTGTCATGTTGTTGACCTGTGGGCCTGCATTGTGGCCCTGTTTGAAGCACCAACTCCGCTTTCCATTAGCAAGCTGAGACGGCTGGCAGCCTCGGATATGCCATTAATATTATTGAGCAGCGAGATCATGGAAAAAGAGAGCGATTTCCGTATTATTGAGTTATAAGGAGAACATCATGCCTACAAAAGACGAATTAGAAACCAAATTATACGAAAAAATGTCGCAGGAAAACGAGGCGTTTCTTGCGGAGATGAAAACGCAGTCGCCTGATGAGATCATTTCTCACGCCTACGAGATCGCCTGCCGTGACAATCTTCTGATGCTTTTTGAGGATGAAACAAGCCTCTCCGAGCGGCAGCTTACGGTGCTGAACGAGTTTGAGCATCCCCTGTCACAGCTTTATACAGACTGGCTCTCCCGCGATACGGATGAGATGGATGCCTTTCGAGACAGCATTGCGTGCTGTGCGGATGATATTCTTCGGAAAAGAGTCGAAGAAAAATATCAAGATCCCGCTCAGCCCATATACCCTAACACCCGTTCGGAAGCCATGGCTCGCGGAGAGGTCTTTGAGTGGATGGCCAGCCGGGATCGGACGCTGACCTGTGCAGGAGCCTTTGAGAAGGACGCGACCAACGCCTACAACGATGGAAAGCTGCCTGCTTTTTTGAAGGAGTGGACAATCACCTACGGCAAGGACCGCTGTATGTTCGTGCTGGCCTGCACCATGGCGCAGCGCACGGGAGATGAGCGGTTCTACCCACCGGCGCGTCAGGCCGCAGGCCGCTTTGCGGCACTCCAAAAGCAGATGGGCGGGCACACAGACGTTTACGCTGTGGACAATCACTCCTGCGTGATCAATGCGGCAATGGAGCAGCTTGCCAAGCCGGAGCGCAGTGTGGAGCGAAAGGCGGCGAAAAAGGACGCGCCGGAACGGTAAGAGCGTTTTTGAAATAAGGCAAAGGAGAAAATGGCCTTATTTCAGGAAGTGTCTGTGTTTCTGAAATAAGGCTGTATTGGAGCGTTGTTTGAGAGTTTTCTGATGCACTAATTATAAAGGGCTTTCTAAAACGGATTTCACGTGCTATAATACTTGAAAGAATAGGAGTGATGCTGATATGACGGTTGCAGCAAGAGAGCGCAGAATTCAGGCAGTAAAGCTGGCAGATGCCTTAAATGCCATTGAAGGCGTTCCCGTTTCGGAATATGCCAAGATGCTCTCACACTGCTGGGCGAACGGCGATTTGACTGGCGAGCAAATGAAAGAGGCTCTGCTGGCATCCCATCGCAAGTTGGCAGCACAGGAGAATCGCGCCCATGCCTGATCCGTATTTGTACGAAGATGTTCCTGTTTTGCGGAACAAGTTAGGCATCAAAACAGAAAAGATATTGGATTTGGTGGAAGCGGAACAATCCAGAGCGAATATGATGCTGCTTTATGAACGACCCTTTTCCAGTTTTTCGCCTGCAGGACTGAGAGAAATTCACCGCTTTCTGTTTGGCGACATCTATGATTGGGCTGGTGAATATCGCATCATCAATATCCAGAAGGCAGAGCGGCTTTTAGGCGGGCGGAGCGTGTGGTATTCCAATGACGATGATATTGCACGGGATTTAGACGCAACTTTCCACAAAATTCAGATATTCCAATGGGATACTTGCAGCCGTGAGGAGTTCGTTGCAGCACTGACCCGATTGTTTCCTCCCATCTGGCAGGTGCATCCTTTCCGCGAGGGAAATACCCGAAGCGTCGTGATGCTGATGACCCTGTTTGTGGAAGCGCACGGCTATTATTTTGATAAGGACCTACTTGCGGCCAGCGCCGGATATGTGCGGGATTCGCTGGTAATGGCTTCTATTGACCAAAACTCAGAATATGAGCATTTGGAGCGCATTTTGATGGATGCCGTTTGCACTGATCCTATTGAAGCCTTGGACGGAGATAGACCCGTTGAGGAAGCTGCAAGCAAGTATAAAAAATATCAGAAAGAGCCGTATACTCCTGCACCACACACAGCGCGCTCTGAAGAAGAATGATTTTGAGGCACGAGCAGAAATGTTCGTGCCTTTTTATATCCGAAGGAAGGTGATGACTTTGCCCTGCTTATCAAAAGACCAGATCGCCGCCGCCCGCGAGATGGACCTATTGACCTACCTGCGGCGGTTTGAGCCGGAGGAGCTGGTACATATCGGCGGAGATACCTATGCCACCCGCACCCACGACAGCCTGAAAATCTCCAATGGAAAATGGTGCTGGTGGTCACGGAATATCGGAGGCACAAATGCGCTGGACTATCTGACCCGCGTGGAGGGGCTTTCCTTTCTGGATGCCGTGCAGCGCCTCCTCGGAGAATTGCCCCGTGTGCCGCCCAAATCAGAGCCAACCGCACCGCTCCCGAAAACTGAATTTACCCTCCCACCCAAACACGCCGACAACCGGCGTGTTTTTGCATATCTGCGGAGCCGGGGCATTGACGCGGAGATCATCAATCACTGCATCAAGCATGGGCAGCTTTACGAGGATGCCGAGCGTCATAACTGCGTATTCGTGGGTTATGAACATGGAACCCCTGCCTATGGTGCGCTGCGCGGAACTCTTTCGGATACCACCTTTGCCGGTGAAGTCCCCGGCAGTGATAAGCGGTTTTCCTTTGCCGTTCCCCTCCGCGCCGGTGGCAAAACCCTCTGTGTATTTGAAGCTGCCATTGACGCCCTTTCTTACCTGACGCTGCTGAAGCTGCGGGGGCAGGACTGGCGCGTCGCCAATACGCTGTCCCTCTCTGGCATCTATCAGCCGCGGAAGGACGGCTCCATCCGATTCCCCGCGGCGCTGGAGCAATACCTGAAGGACAACCCTGGCGTGGAGCGGATCGTGCTGTGCCTGGATAACGACGGACCGGGACGGGCGGCGTCGACGGCCATTCAAAAGAGACTTTCCGAATATGAGGTCATCGACAATCCACCCCGCCGCGGAAAGGACTACAACGACCAGCTCCAGCTTGTGAAAGGGATCAGCGGCAGGGTAAGAACCCGTGGCGGAGAGGCCCGCTGATTTGTTTTTTCGGCTGGTTTAGGACTGCAAGCGGCCTGCGGCTGCTTTGCAGTCGCAAGCATAGCATTTGACCGGTCAAATGCGCTTGTTAAGGGGCGCAGCCCCTTAATATCCCCACAACAAAAGAAGGTGAACTGTTGCGAAAACGATATAAACGAGTGGAAATCCACTTAACCGAAGAAGAACACCGCCATTTGAAAAAGCAGGTGTCTTATACAGGCTTGAGTACAGAATCATTTATCCGTAGCCTCATCATGGGCCTTACCCTGTATCCACGTCCGCCTGATGAGTATGCCGAGATACGCCGCCAACTCGCCGCCATCGGCAACAACATCAATCAGATCGCCCGCACGGTCAACGCCCGCGGCTTTGCCAGCGGTGAGGACATTGCCGCAATCACGGCGGCGCAGGAAACGATCTGGAACATCGCGGAGCGGCTGTGACATGGCATACACCAAGGTATTCGCCATCCGCGCAAGGCTGGACGACCGCGTGAAGTACGCCGTCAATGGGGAAAAGACCGAGCTGGACGAGCGGATCGTCTACACCGCTGACCCGGAGAAAACCGATACCGTGCGCTTTGTAACCACGCTGAACTGCCGGTCTGCCGAAACCGCCTTTGCTGCCATGCAGAAAACGAAAAAGAAATACAAAAAGACGGGCGGCGTTCTCGGCTACCACTTTATCCAGTCCTTTGCCCCCGGCGAAGTCACACCGGAGCAGGCACACGAGATCGGGTGCGAGTTTGCACGGCGATTATTCGGTGAGGATTTTGAAGCCGTCATCGGGACCCATTTAGACAAGGCCCATCCCCATAATCACATCGTGGTCAATTCTGTCTCCCGCACGGATGGCCACAAGTATCATTCCAGCCCGGAAAGCTATTACAACGATGTGCGCGGCACTTCGGACGCGCTATGTCGGGAGAATGATTTATCCGTCATCACCCCGCAGGGCAAGGGCAAGCATTACGCCGAGTGGAAGGCGGAGCAGGGCGGCAAGCCCACCGTGCGCGGTGTAATCCGCGCCGACATTGACACGATCATTGGGCAAGCCTACACCTATGATTCCGTTCTCATGCTCCTGCGAAGGAACGGCTATGAGGTGCGGCGCAGCCCCAATCGGAAATACACCACCGTCAAGCCACCCGGCGCAAAGCGGGCGATCCGGCTGGACAGTCTGGGCGAGGGCTACACCGAAGCGGATATTCTGCTGCGGCTCTCCCGCCAGCGGCACGGCGGCATGACCCCGCCGACCGTCACCCACACCGTCAAGCGTTACCGAATAAAGGGCAAGCTGGCTACCGTCCGAAAAAAGAAGATCACCGGCTTTCACGCACTCTATCTCCGCTACCTCTATCTGCTGCGTGGGGGCAGGCGGAAAAAGCTGCCGCCCAAGCTGCCCTTTTCCGTCAAGCGGGAGGTCATTCATCTGGAGCGGTATGAGCAGCAATTCAAATATCTTTTATCAAGCAGAATTACCACCGAAACAGAGCTGGAGCAGCGTATCCGTGTGCTGGAGTGGGACATTCGCTTATTGGAGGAACAGAGAAAACCACTTTATCAAGAAAGGAGGAACACCAGCGATGAAGAAGCACAAGCCAAGTACAGCGCGGAGATCCAACAGCAGACTGCCGCCCTGCGTGAAAAGCGCGGGGAGCTGCGTCTGTGCCGCAGGATACAATCGGACATTCCGAGAGTATCCCAACAGTGTCAGCAGGCGCAGGCTGAACGCCAAGAGAATCTAAAGAACAAGGAGGAACACGAGCATGAGTACCAACGGTGAAACCGCTGACCTGATGGTGCGTGAGGGCATCCAGATCACCGAGAGCGCCCTCAAGCTGGCAGGGCTGGGGGCGAAAAACCTTGCCGCCTTACTGATTGCCCTTGCCAACGACAATCAGAAGCTCGCAGGTAAGACCAACCTCAAGCGCCTGATCCATGACGGCGAGGAGCTGACGATCTTTTCCGTTAAGCAGGAGGACTTGAAGGGCTTTCAGATGGAAGCCAAACGCTATGGCGTCCTGTTTTACCCCATCGTTAATAAGGTGGAAAAGACCGGGACGGTAGAAATTATGGCAAAAGCCAAAGATGCCAAGCAGATCAACCGCATTTTTGAACGCATGGGCTATCCCGCCCCGGTGAAGGAGGACGCTGCCGCAAAAAAAGAGAACGCCCGCGCTCCGTCCGAGAGCAGCTTGAAGGAGCGCGGGACTGGTGCGAGAGCGTCTACGGAACCGGCTGCGGAGAAGGCTGACGCCCGCCCCTCCGTCCGCAGCCGCCTGATGGCGCTGCAAGCCGCGGCAGAACGGGATGGCACAGCTCCCACCAAGGACACCGTGCGGGAAGCCATTCAAAAGGCTATGCCCACGCGGGAATAATTTGATTTTGAGAAGGAGAAACGAACATGGCAAAGTTAGACGATTTGATCCAGCAGAAGCAGCAGAGGGACGAGGACTGGAAGGCAAAGAAAACAGCGGAGCGCGAGGAGTTGGGACAGCTTTCCGACGATGCGGTCATGCGTGTCACCAGCGAACCCAACGCCTATCTGCACTATCTGGATACGCAGGCCATCAACCCGCGATACAGCGCATCCAATGTGATGCTGGCGATGGCGCAGAACCCGGAGATCACCTACATCAACAGTCTGGAGGTGTGGAACCGGCTGGGGCGTAGCGTCAATCGTGATGAGAACGGCATGAAGATCCGTGTGTCAGACACCTATGTGAAGGACGGAAGGGAGTATCACGGCTATAAGATCGGGCGTGTTTTTGATGTGACGCAGACCCACGGCAAGGCCGGTGTTCCGGCGCTGAGCCTGAAAGACAACACGCCGGAAATGGACGCCGCCCTGCGCCGATTGCTGGACAGTTCCCCCGTTCCCGTGGTCACCAGCAGCACCATGTACCAGGACGCCGTTTATGATCCTAAGACGCAGAGCATTACGGTATCCAGCCGCCTGATCGACAGCAAGATCTTCGCGGCGCTCTCCCGCGAGATCGTCCACGCCGGTATCCATGACCACGGGCGCTATCCCTACTATACCCGTGAGGACTGCGCCATGGACGCCGAGAGCGTCAGCTATATGCTCTGCCGTAATTTCGGCGTGGAGACCCCGCAGCCTGATGTGAGCCGCGTGGGGCAGGTATTCGACGGCATGGAGGTGCAGGATCGCCGCGGTGTGGTGGACAGCCTGCAAAAGTATTTTCGTAAGCTGCAAAATGACATCCAGCGTGAGATCTCTCCGCAGGAGCGCAAGCAGCTGGAACAGAATCGGCCCGCTCGCTGAGGAAGGAGGACGAAGCGTGAAAAAGAAACTTGCATTTGCTCTCTGCGCGGCGCTGATGCTGTGCAGCATGAGCGTCGTGGCGCTGGCCGCAGAGCCCATGACAGAAACCGATACAGTATCCACGATGCTCTCTGCCACAGATACGCTCCCCGGCATTTCCGCCTATCCCGCCGAGGTCAGAGCCAGCGAGGAAAACGGTGTGTACCGATTAGAAAAGGTCTACTACCTGACCGCAAAGGACGATCCCACCACGATCCCCACCGCTGACTTTGAGCGTGAGGGCCACACCTATACGCTCCTTGATTTGCTGAAAAATGACCAGACAGAAACGGACACGCGGGAGCATATCGAGGTGGTCACACTGGAGAGCAAGACCAAGGACATGATGGAAATTCTGAAAATGCTGGAGCCGAAGCTGGAGGTCAAGACCGAGGACGGCTATGAGGGCGTCCTGTCCCTTGACCATACTACCATTCAGGTGGAGGCAGCGGGCTACGGGACCAGCAGCCGCACGGTGACGGCGGAGCGCACCTATCCCAACCTCTCTGACGCGGATGTGTCCCTTGTTCCCAAGTCCGTGAATGAAAATGGCCGCACCCTGACCCTTGCCGATGTGAGCTGGCAGGAGGCGGCGGTCAATCCCACGGACGGCTATGACATTCCCATTCGCTATACCGCTGTGGCAAGCTACACCGGCACCGCCACCAGCAAATATGCCACCGGCTACACCGTCACGGCGGACTATAAGGGTGACGTTACCCGCACAAGCTGTGATACAGTGGTCTATACCGCCGTTTTTTCCAGCGTTGGGAATGCAGCGGCGAAAACCGGACGCAGTAGTTTTAACTGGCTGTGGCTGCTGATCCCCGTGGGAGCGGCGGCGCTGGGCGGCTGCGGTTACGCTGGTTATAAGGGCTATCGCCACTACATCAATAAGAAAAGAGGGTACGCCGCATGAAAAAATATCTGACCACGCTGTTGACCGCCTGCTGTATGCTGGCGGCTTTTTCCATGCCTGCATCGGCATTGGAGTATCACTTTGACGGCCCGGACGCAGGACTGTTCGGACGCCCCACCTCGGACGATACCATTTATGTCACGATGGACAAGCCTGCGAATACCGACCGCAGCAAAAACGCCGCCTACATCCCGCCTGCTTTTGGCTCGCCTACCTCTTATACGCTGAATGCCGGGGAGCTGCTGACACCAAACCTTGTGAGTGGTTTGGCCACGGGAACGGTCAGCGGCACAGGCGGTGTGACCGTCCTGCCGCCTACGACTTCGGGCAGTAGCAGCGGAAATACCGGCTCCTACACGCCGGTAAAGTACACCGCGGTCACGAAAGACCTCTATTACAGCGGCGGCTACCTCGGTACACTGAAAATCCCCACCCTCGGCCTGTCTGTCAAGGTGTATCAGGGGACGGACGCGGACGCGCTCCGCAAGGGCGCGGGCCATTTTGCCAGCACTTCCATTTGGGAAGGTAATGTGGCGATTGCGGGCCACAATCGCGGCGTGAATAATCACTTTGGCAAAATTCACACCCTTGACATTGGGGACACCATCAAGCTGACCACCCAGCTCGGCACACGCAGCTATGAAGTGTACTCTGTCAGTAAGATCGGCGTGGACGATACCAGCGTCCTAAACGACAGCACGGAGAACATCATCACCCTTGTCACCTGCGTGATGAATCAGCCAGATTACCGCTGGTGTGTGCAGGCTCGAGAAAAATGATGAGATACTATGATGGTCATTGGTGTAAAAACTTTTACTGAGCTCCAACGCCTCTATATTTTTTGACACCCACCAACTTTTACGATACCATGAACCCATCAAAAGACTTTGGAGGTACACCCTATGAAGCGAGGAAGTTTTGCAGCCGGTTTTCTTACCTGCCTGCTGTTGGCTGGCGTCACCACCACGGCGTATGCTGCCGGAATCGTGGCGGAGCGCAGTCACCATCGCATTGTCGTAGATGGAAAAGAAGCGCAGATGGAAGCCTATGTCATCAACGGCAGCAACTATGTGCGGCTTCGGGACATCGGCAAGGCTGTTGGTTTCGAGGTTTATTGGGACGGCGATGCCAAATGTGTGCAGGTAGAGAGCGGCAAGCCCTACACCGGCATCGCGCCGGTGAAAGCGGAGACCAGCGGACCTGCTTCACAGCCGGAGGCTACGACGCCTGCCGATGATGTGGATGCCATGAAACAGGATATTGTGGACCGCACCAATGCCCTGCGCAAAGAAAATGGCGTTGCTGTGCTGCGCGTCAACGACAGGCTCATGCAGGCGGCGCAGGTCCGCGCCGACGAGATGGCCGCCAGCGGCATCTACTCTCACACCCGTCCGGATGGGCGCAAGAGCAACACCGTCACCGACAGCAGATACACTGGAGAAAATATTCACAGTATATCGGAGTTGTACCTCGAGCAACAGCGTAAAACGCTCTCCGAGGCAGTGGTCAATCTGTGGTCCAATTCCAAGGCTCACGCGGACAACATGACGAACACCCGCTATGGTGAGATCGGCGTCGGACTGGCGCGAGGCGTTAACCAAAACGGCCTTGACTGCTGGTACTGCGTGCAGGTCTTCCTGCTGGACGGCTGTGAAGTCACTTGGGTGGATACTCCCACAAGCAAGTAAATCATCAACTCTCACGCAAGAGCAGATCGGCAAGGTCTGCTCTTTTTATTACGCATTTTTAGAAAGGAGAACCCTATGAAACCTATGAAAAAACGCCTACTGTCTCTGCTTTTGACACTGGTGACGATCTTGAGCCTGCTGCCGACTGCGGCTTTTGCCGCGTCGAACACGGGTTCCGGCCTCAAAATTACCACCAACCAGGCATATTGGAGCACGCGCCTGCTCGCCAACGGTACGCCTTATAGCTAC
>ERZ773134.923-NODE-923-length-27269-cov-4.235614_pt1 | contig 27269 bp, 24 predicted proteins | sample MGYA00580856_ERZ773134 | MGnify/ENA primary metagenome ERZ773134 (study PRJEB29015, sample SAMEA2737823) | human gut metagenome | biome: human gut; feature: human-associated habitat; material: faeces | place: China | collected 2012 ... | reverse complement strand
CGCCGGTCGCGTCGATCGCGCAAGCGCCTACAAGCGCTTTCTGGTAGTTGAACGTGTGTTTGTACTTTGCGGCAACGCTATTCAAAACCTTTACCGCTTCGCCCACGATTTCCGGGCCGATGCCGTCCCCGGGCAAAAGAGCAATTTTCAATTCCATCATTTATTCAATTTACAAATCAGTAATCCATTCATTTCGCGCACCGTTCCGCCGACTCCGGACTTTCCCGCCCCCTACGGCAAATAAGGCGTATAGCGCCACGTTTTCCGGCGGCCGTCCTTCAGCACGACCGTCACCCGGTCGCCCGGACGAAACGGACGCCCGGCGGCCTCTTCGATCCGAACCGTTTTCCGGCCGCGGGACGACTGCTCGGCAGAGACATACCGCAGGCTATCGGCCGCATCGGAGATCCGGTACCGGAACACGCGCAGACTGTCCTTCCCGAACTCCAGATCGAAACGGACGCGTCCGTCGGCATCCGTCAGCACGAAAGTCCCTTTCGCCGGAAATCCGCCCGGCAGGGCCGGCTGCGGATGCCGCCTCCCCAGGCCGCAGACGCTCCCGGCCAGCATAATCCCGACGATGAATCCAGCGAACGTTTTCATAACTTCTACTCCATCAGAATCGGTTTCGGTTCCAGAGCCGGATCGGCGAGCGGCCGGTCGGCGACCGATTTGGTCGAAGTCCGCGGAATCAGCGGACTGTGATTCAACACGAAGTCGATCCGGTCGCGCTGATCGGCCGTCACGGATGTCCGGTCGCCCAGATAATAGTCCATCACGTTGGTCGAACGGAAACGGACGCCGCTGCAGGAAGTCCGGTATTCCAGCTGTTTCCACTCCTCTTCGGTCGTTTCGGGCTTATTCAATTCGTTAAACAGCACCATATACTCGGGACGGCTGTACTTCGGCGTATCGCTGCAATAGTCGTCTCCGTAATCGTCCACGTCGGCGCACAGATCACCCTGTCCGTCGGCAAAAGCATGGAAAAGACCGAGATAATGCCCCATCTCATGCCACAGCGTGAAAGCGCCCTCTTCCTCACTGAAGAAGCTATTATTCAGCGTCATGCCATGCATGTAAGTAGGCAGATAGTCCTGATAAACATCCTTTTCATCGAGTACCAACCCGTCCAGCGGATAACGGGAAGCGGCGAACGGCAAATGCGTGATTCCGGTCACCGTAGCGCCCGCATCGGCTTCTTCCTGCGAAGATTTGAAGCCGAACACCCATATATTGACGTATTGGTTCGGATCCCAGAATATTCCGGCATTGGCCGATCCCTCCGGATGTTTCGAATCCATAAAAGCCACCGGATCCATCGACCCTGCGCCGGCGTACGATACCCGGTGTATCCCCGGCTCCGCCATTTTGTTCCCCTGCGGATCGGTCGCGGCAAGCTTGAACGACACGTTGACGGCGACGCTCGCGCCTCCGCCGAAAAGCGTAGCCGCATAAAACGCATTCAACCGGTTGATATGCCGCACGAAAACCGACTGCGCCGGATTCTGCTGCGCGTCGGTCGCATCCTCGTACAGCACATGGAACACGACCGGCAGCGGCCGTCCTTCGTACCCCGAAGAGCCTCCCGATGAACCTCCCGACCCACCGCTTTCCGTCTTGTCCGTACAAGCCGTAAGGCACGACACGAATAACCAGATTCCGAATAAAATACTTTTTTTCATCCTTGCGATATTTTCTGTTTATGCCGTGCCACCGGCACGCGCGGTTTCAGGTATTCCCTGCACGGTGCATCGGACGACATCCGCCTACCGGCATTTCCGCCGAATCAATCCGCTTTCAACGTCGTACCGCCGTATCCTTTTTCGGCGACAGCGTCGGCGCTGCAAATCGCCACGCTCCGCACCCCGTGTTCAATCGCGTCGAACGCATTCTCGAGTTTCGGCAGCATACCGTCCGCCACGATCCCGTCCGCACGAAGCTGCGCAAACCGCGCCGGCGTAATCTCCGGGATCACGCTGCGGTCGTCGTCGACATCCATCAGCACGCCCCGTTTCTCGAAACAATAGACCAATTCGGTCTCGAACGTCCCGGACAGCCCGACGGCCATCGTACGGGCCACCGTATCGGCGTTCGTATTGAGCAGGCTGCCGTCGGCGCCGTCCACCGTAATCGGCGCGACGACCAACGTATAACCGGCGTCGATCAGCGTTTTCGCAGTCGCCGTCCCGAAACGCTTCAACTCCGGATCGCCGACGAAACCGTAATCGACCGGCTTCGGATTGCGCCGCCGGGATACGATCAACCCGCCGTCGGCGCCGCACAAACCGACCGCATTGCAACCGGCTGTTCGTAACTTAGCTACAATCGTTTTGTTGATAAGTCCGGCGTAAACCATCGTCACCACTTTCAGCGTCTCGGCATCCGTCACCCGGCGACCGCCGATCATCTGCGTCTCGATCCCGAGCGCCTTGCCGATCGTCGTGGCGATCTTGCCGCCGCCGTGCACCAGCACTTTCGGCCCTTCGAGCGACGCGAAATCCTGCAAAAAACGATCCAGCTTCTCGGAGTTATCGACAACGTTTCCGCCTATTTTGACAACTTTTAACATCTTTTGCACATTAGACTGTTAATAACTTGCGCAGTGCGGCGAGCAATGCATCGACATGCTCTTTTTTGACATTCAGCGCCGGCAGCAGGCGGAACACGTTCTTGTTTCCGGACGAACCGACGAAAATCTTCTCGTCGAACAACAGCTTTTTACGCAACGGGGCGGAATCTTCGAACAGTTCGATTCCGATCATCAGGCCTCGCCCGCGAACCTCTTTCACGCCGGGCAGCTTTTTCAGCTCGGCCGTCAGGTATTCGCCGATTTCGCGGGCGTTGTCGATCAGTCGATCCCCGGCCATTACGTCGGCGACGGCAATCGCAGCGGCGCATCCCAGGTGGTTGCCGCCGAATGTCGTACCGAGCATACCCAACTTCGGCGCAATGTGCGGCGCAATCGCAATGGCCCCGATCGGAAACCCGTTGCCGAGCCCCTTGGCCATCGTATAAATATCGGCATGGACGTCTGCCCAATCCGATGCATAGTACTGCCCGGTACGTCCGCAGCCGCACTGCACCTCGTCGGCGATGTAAACCGCATTGTAGCGGTCGCACAACGAACGGATTTTGCGCAGGAACTCGCGGCTCGCGATACGGATGCCGCCAACGCCCTGAATCGCCTCGACGATCACGGACGATATTTCGTTATTTTTAAACGCTTCCTCCAGAGCGGCCTCGTCGTTCAACGGAACGAAGATCACGTTGTCGGTACGGTTGACCGGAGCGACGATATTCGGATTGTCGGTAGCAGCCACCGCAAGCGACGTACGGCCGTGAAAGGCGCCTTTCATCGCGATCACCTTGCTTTTTCCGTTATGGAACGACGCCAGTTTCAAGGCGTTTTCGTTCGCCTCGGCTCCCGAATTGCACAGGAAAAGCTGGTAATCCCGCTTGCCGGAAAGTTCGCCCAACTTATCAGCCAACTCGCGCTGCTGGTCGATAATTACCGAATTCGAATAGAATCCGATATGCTTCAACTGGTTTACGACCGTATCCACATAGTGCGGATGCGTGTGCCCGATCGAAATTACGGCATGTCCGCCGTACATATCCAGATAACGGGTTCCTTTATCGTCCCAGACGTACGAGCCCTCGGCGCGTACGATATCGATATCCCACAGGGGGTACACTTTGAACAAATCCATATTTTCCGATTTTTTGAGTAAAACAATTTTTCCGAAACGCCCCGGCGAGTCCGCAACCTCTGCACCGTCCGTAAAATTTCGTTAAAACGCGACCGGTTTCAAGCGCAACCCCGCACGCTCGTCCAGACTGAACATCAGGTTCAGGTTCTGCACGGCCTGGCCGGAGGCTCCTTTCAATAAGTTGTCGATCGCACTCATAACCAACAACTTGTCGCCGTGTTTCTCGAGCGACAACACACACTTGGCCGTATTGACCACTTGCTTGAGATAGATGTTCCGGTCGCTTACGAACGTCAGCGCGGCATCCGCATAGAAATCGCCGTAGACCTTCTGCACCTCTTCGAGCGACAGCGGACAGTCTACATAAATCGACGCGATGATCCCGCGCGCGAAATCGCCCCGATACGGAATGAAATTGATCGCATGAGAGAACGACGGCATCAGCGCACGGACGCTCTCGCCGATTTCGTTCAGGTGCTGGTGTTCAAACGCCTTATAGACCGACAGGTTGTTGACCCGCTGGCTGAAATGCGAAGTCGGGGCCAGTTTCTGCCCGGCGCCGGTCGAACCGGTGACGGCCGTTACCTGCACGTCGCCCGTCAGCAGCCCGGCCGCAGCCAACGGCAGTATGCCCAGTTGCAGGCAGGTCGCAAAACACCCCGGATTGGCGATGTTGCGCGCCGCGCGGATCTTTTCGCGGTTCAGTTCCGGCAGGCCGTACACGAACTGCCTGTTCCCGATCGAAGCAGTCGCCTGCAGCCGAAAATCCTGGCTCAGGTCGATGATCCGCACCGAATCGGGAATCGGCGTGGCTTCTAAAAATTTGCGGGCATCGCCGTGGCCGACGCACAGCATCAGCGCATCGACGTCGGTACGCAACTGGTCCGTAAAACGCATATCGGTTTCGCCCAACAGGTCGATATGCACGTCGCTCAGACGGTTGCCGCCGTTGCTGTTGCTGTGTACGAACGCCAGCTCGACATCCGGGTGATTTAAAAGAATACGGATAGCCTCGCCACCCGTATATCCTGCACCTCCTATAATACCTACTCTTACCATAAGAATCCGGTTCAGAAATTACACGTTAATGTACTACGCTTTTCGAGCAAACGTTGATTACGATTACCCCCGCAACGATGAGTCCCATCCCGATCAGGGCCGGCAGATCGAGCTTCTGGCCGAACAGTACGCCGGCCGCCAGCGAGACCAACACGATCCCCACGCCGCTCCATATCGCATAGGCAATCCCTACGGGCATCTCCCGCAACGTGAGGCTCAGCAGGTAGAACGCTACGCCATACCCCACAACCGTAAGCACCGACGGCCACAACCTGCTGAACGACTCCGAAGATTTCAGCGCGCTCGTCGCAACAACCTCCGAAACGATCGCCAGCAACAGGTAGACCCACTTCATCGCTATTTCAGTTTTTCGTTTACCTTATAATAAATTTTATTCTGGTTGCCGAAGATTTTACCGAAACCCTTGACATCTTCGCTCGTCCAATCGTTCATCGTCTCGCCGTAAGCGCCGAACTTGTTGCTCATCAGGTCGTGATCGCTCTTGATGCCGACCAATACGAAACGGTACGGGTGCAGTTCGACGTAAACGTCGCCGCTGACCGTGCGCTGCGTGCTTTCGAGAAACGCTTCGAAATCGCGCATCACCGGATCGTAATACTGTCCCTCGTGCAGGTAGTTGCCGTAAAAGGCCGAGATCTGGTCTTTCCAGTACAACTGCCATTTGGTCAGCGTATGCTTTTCGAGCATGTGGTGCGCCTTGATAATCACCATCGGGGCGGCGGCTTCGAAACCGACGCGGCCTTTGATCCCGATGATCGTATCGCCGATGTGCATGTCGCGGCCGATCGCATACCGCGAAGCGATCGCCTGCAACGCCTGGATCGCGGCGATGCGGTCGTCGAAACGCTTGCCGTCGAGAGCTACAAACTCGCCCTTTTCGAACGTCAGCGTCACGCGGCGCGGCTGCGTTTCTTTCAACTGCGACGGGTAAGCCTCTTCGGGCAGCGTTTCGCTCGACGTAAGGGTCTCCTTGCCGCCGACCGACGTTCCCCAGATACCCTGGTTGATCGAATATTCGGCCTTCTTGAAATCGAAGTTAACCCCGTGTCCGCGCAGGTAGGCGATCTCCTCCTCGCGGCTCAGACGCTTCTCGCGGATCAGCGCGATCACCTCGATCTCCGGAGCGATGATGTTGAACACCATGTCGAAGCGCACCTGGTCGTTACCGGCTCCGGTGCTGCCGTGGCAAAGGTAGTCGGCGCCGATTTCGCGGGCGTATTTGGCAATGGCCGTCGCCTGCGAGATCCGCTCGGAGCTGACCGAAATCGGATAAGTTCCGTTTTTCAGCACATTCCCGAAGATCATGTACTTGATCGCATGCTGGTAATAATCCTGCGTCACGTCGAGCGCCACGTAGCTCTTTACGCCGAGATCGTAAGCTCGCTTTTCAATCGAGGCAAGTTCCTCGGCCGAAAATCCGCCGGTGTTCGCCAAGGCGGCGTGCACTTCCAATCCCATCTCTTTCGAAAGGTAAATCGCACAGTACGAGGTATCCAATCCTCCGCTGAAAGCCAATACTACTTTTTTCATCGCTGTCTTATCGCTTTATTTCAATAAATTCGTATACCCCGGGGCCGGAGGCCCCGCTTTCGCTATTTTTTTTCTTCGTCCTTATGTTCGAGCAGTTCCTGGTCGATCGGAATCTTCACCGTATCGTGCTTCGGATCGAACAGCATCGCCGTGCACAGGCAGTTCTTACGTCCCTTGCTCTGCAGGATCGAATAGTTCACGCAACTCTCGCATCCTTTCCAGAACTGGTCGTCGTCGGTCAGCTCGGAATAAATGACAGGGCGGTAACCCAACTCGGAATTGATCTTCATCACGGCCATGCCGGTGGTCAACCCGAAAAGCTTCGCTCCCGGAAACATCTTCAGCGAGAGGAAAAACGTCTTGGTCTTGATCGCCTTGGCCAACCCCAGCTTTCGGAACTTCGGGTTGATAATCAATCCCGAATTGGCCACATAGTCGCCGTGTCCCCACGATTCGATGTAGCTGAAACCGGCCCATGTCCCGTCTTTATGGAATGCGATCACCGCTTTCCCCTGACGCATTTTGTTCGAAACGTATTCGGCCGTACGTTTGGCGATACCCGTTCCGCGGGCTTTGGCGGATTCGGCCATCTCGTCACAGATAGTCTGTGCAAACTGAGTGTGTTCCTCAGTGGCTACCAACACATTAAAATCATCAATTGTCATTTCTACCAGCAAAAAAATTTAAACGCCAGAAAACGACGGATCTTCCGCCGCGTTGATTATACAAATACAATTTGCAAAAGTATTAAAAAAAGATCAGATAAGTATGAAAAATGCCGCTAAATTATTTTTTAAAATTTCCCCGAATACCATGAACCCCACCTACCCGGGAACCGGTCGCGATCCCCGATAGGAGGATTACGCTTCATTTATATAATATACTATTGTCAAAAATACAATAATAAATAAAATCCATCCCGGATACCGGAAATAAAAATACAATATTTTATTAAAAAATTACCGCTATTACACTGTTTTATTGCGAAACATTGCATACATTTGTTGCGCAATTCGAACACACTGGCAAACCAACACTCATTAATCGACTTAAAAAAATATTATGAAAAAAATGTTATTCATTTCGGCACTGGCTGCAACGGCTTTGCTGAGCTGCTCGAAATCATCCGACGATTCCGATAACGGAAAAGGAAATCTTTCCGACGATCCGATTCCGGTCCGATTCAGCCAAAGTATCGAGGCGGTCGTCAACCAAACTCCCGAAGCGGACAGCAAAGCAGTTGTCGACAACAAGTTCAACAACGAAGATTTTGTAGCGTATGCCGTAGAACACACCGGAACGCTTACCTGGAAGGCCGCTAACTTCATGGACGGGATCACGCTGAGCGCCGACGGAAGCGGAGCCATAACGTACAAAACCGCTTCGGAAATGAAATACTATTCGAATGCGGCCGATGCGCAGTACCAGTTCTACGCGATCCATCCCTCGACGCTTACGATCGCCCCGGCAGAAGCAGGCAAAGCCCCTGTCGTCACCGTTCCGGCGGGAACGGACCTGCTGGTCGCTTCCGCAGCGTCAACCAAAAGCCAAAACGCGGTTGAACTTCCGTTCGTGCACAAAATGGCCCAGCTCGTTATCCACATCGAAACGGAACGTGTTCCGAATCCCGAACTGAAAATCAATTCCGTCACGGTTTCGGTACAGACCGAAGGCACGCTTTCGCTCGGCGGGGAAGTACAGCCGGACGGTTCGGCCGCCGAAAAAGATTTCGTGACTTCGCCGCTGACCATAAACACGGCTACTACCACTGCGGTCGGAAATCCGCTTATTCTCCCGGCACAGAACATTTCAACGGTCAACATAAAGATCGGCGACCAAGTCTCAGCAACGGCCGTTTCAATTTCGCCCGCAGTAACGCTCGAAGCAGGGAAAACCTCTACCATTACACTGAAGATCAAAGATCAGGATATCTCTTTTAGCCACTCCATCACCGATTGGGTCGATGGAAACAATGGGTCGGGAAATGTTCCCATGTAAACAGCGATAAGCCGTTCTCACGGATCGAACCAAACAACTGAAAAAACAGCGGAAACAGGTATCTGTTTCCGCTGTTTTTTCCTAATATTTGTTATAAACCGACGGTAAAACGATATGAGCCGCAAACCTGCTAAAAAAAAATTTCTAAAACGCATGGGCTTGCTAATCGGCCTAAGCGCGGCGGCGGCATGTGCCGGGCGACGTTCAACGGATCGTTCCTGGACACGAAAACCCATGCGCTGTTCCATACTCCAACAAAGAAAACGAACCGTCGATCACGCTGCCGTACGACAAAGAGCGACAAGAATCCTACCCGATCGACCTGCTCAAAAGCAAAAATCCGTTTGCCTTTCAATTAATTATGACGGTACAGCGGCCGGGATCGACCTGGGACGACCGGGTGATCGTCGACATTCAATCGCACCTGTTCTATTACGGCGACACTCCGGTCAACCGGAACATAATCCCGGAGAAAATAATGGAAGGCTACTCCGAAGACAGCAATCCCGTGCTGATACTCGTTACGCTCAAAAGTCCCGAACAGAAATAATCGTTGCCGCAAACGAAACCGGGAGCCTCCGAAGGGACTCCCGGTTCGTCTATTACCGAAACTGTTAATATCTGTCGCAGCGAATTTCGAAAAACGCCTGCGGATGCAGGCAGACGGGACACTTTTTCGGAGCCTCCTTGCCGACATGGATATGGCCGCACTCCAGACAGCGCCATACGATCTCCTCCTCCTTATGGAAAATCCGGTCGGCCTCGAGGGTTTCGTACAAGCCGCGGAAACGTTCTTCGTGGGTTTTCTCGATCTCGGCGATCTGGTAGAAGCGCATCGCAATCTCACGAAATCCTTCGGCCTCGGCCACCTTGCCGAAACCGGGATACAGATCCATCCACTCGTCGTACTCGCCCTGGCGCGCCTCTTCGAGGTTTTGCAGCGTCGTGCCGATGATCCCGGCCGGATACGATGCCGTGATCTCGACCATGCCTCCTTTCAGGAACTCGAAATAAATCTTGGAATGCCTCAATTCGTTGTGTACGGTCTCTTCGAAAAAGTCGGCGATTTTTTCATAACCGTCCTTGCGGGCCTGTTTCGCATACATGCGGTAACGGTTGGCGGCCTGCGACTCCCCGGCGAACGCCTTCAGCAGGTTCTGTTCGGTCAGACTGCCGATCAAATCTCTTTTTTCCATAATTCGGTCAATTAATAATTATTAAACGGGTGTTTGCTATATGGTATTAAATTTGTTATTATCTTTGGCACAATCAATTTATACAATCACAATGTCAATCATCAATACTTTATTACTTATGGTACATGTACTGCCCCAGCTCCCCTACGCGGCGGATGCGCTTGCTCCGAAGATGAGCAAAGAAACCATCGAATATCATTACGGAAAACATCATCAGGCTTATGTCAACAACCTGAACAACCTGATCCCGGGCACTCCGTACGAGAACATGCCGCTCGAGGAGATCATCGTCAAAGCCGAAAGCGGCCCGATCTACAACAACGCCGCACAAGTGTGGAACCATACGTTCTTCTTCTTCACACTCTCACCTACTCCAAAATCGATGCCAAGCGGCAAACTGGCCGAAGCGATCAATCGTGATTTCGGTTCTTTTGATGCTTTTAAAGAGCAATTTACGAAAGCGGCGGCCGGGCTGTTCGGCTCGGGATGGACATGGCTGGCGGCCGACGACAACGGCAAACTGTCGATCGTGTCGGAATCGAACGCAGGCAATCCGCTGCGCAAGGGACTGCATCCGCTGCTGACCGTCGACGTGTGGGAACACGCCTACTACATCGATTACCGCAACGTGCGGCCCGATTATCTGAAAAATTTCTGGGAACTGGTCGACTGGAACACCGTCGAAAAACGATACGAAAAATAATTCCGCCCCGTGCGGGACATTCGCCGAAAAGGCCGGATGCAATGTCGCATCCGGCCTTTTTGTTCGATCTGCCTCCGGGCGTTTCGCCCGACGCGGCAAGCGGCTGCACTTTCCCAGAAATACGCCCCGGCAACCCCGCCGCTAAATTTCTCCTTTCAGATCCCGCACATCGCTGCCTGCGGGGTTCTGAAATACCCGCAAGCCGAATTCCGGGATAACCGCCAGCACATGGTCGAACACATCGGCCTGTACTTTTTCGTAAACCGTCCACTCGGTCACTTTCGAAAAGAAATAGAGTTCGACGGGCAACCCCTTCTCGGTCGGCTGCAACTGGCGCACCATCAGCATCATCTCCTGGTTGATTCCGGCAAGGCTGCGCAGGTAGCGTTCCAGATAAGCGCGAAACACGCCCAGATTCGTCTGGTGCAGGCCGTTGACCGGTTCCGGATCGTTCTCCACCCCGGCTTGCTCGTTGCTCTCGGCGATCAGGCGTTCCGTTTCGTCGATGTAATCCTTCAACAACCGGATTTTCCGAAAGCGGTCGAGCATCTCCGGCGTACAGAAACGGACGCTGTTCATGTCGATATTGACCGACCGCATCACGCGCCGTCCGCCCGAATCCTGCATCGGGCGCCAGTTCTGGAACGAGTCGCTGATCAGCAGGTACGGAGGCACGGTGACGATCGTATTGTCCCAGTTACGCACTTTCACCGTATTCAGCGTCACTTCGGTCACCCGGCCATTGACGCCGTATTTCGACATCGAGATCCAGTCGCCCACATGCAGCATATCGTTTGCGGTCAACTGGATACCGGACACGAGTCCCATGATGCTGTCCTTGAAGACCAACATCAGGATCGCTGCCGAAGCGCCCAGCCCGGCCAGCAGCCGCGCCGGCGACTTGTCGATCAGGATCGATATAATGAGTATGATGCAAACGAAAAAGGCGATCACCTGTCCGGTCTGCATCAGTCCTTTCAGCGGTTTCCCCTGCAATTCCTCCTTCTGGTCGGCCACATCGTGCAGCGCTTTGAGAAAAGCGTTGACAAACCGCAACACCACGGCGATCACGTAGATCAGCAGCAGTTTCAGCACGAACGCCACCATGCCGGATTCCGGCGGAAAGGCCAGCGGCAACAGGAAATAGATCAACACCGGCGGCACGATGTGACACAGCCGCCGCAGCACCCGGTCTTCGAACAGGATATCGTCCCAGGTCGCCTTGGTGCGCGCGACGATCCGCTTGACCACCCGCAGCAACAACTGCCTGCAAACGAAGTCCGACACGAAAGCGATCGCCACGATAAAACCCAGCACCACCCAGCGGTCCCATACATCGGCCGTCTCCACGGAAAAACCCAGTTCCCGCAGCACCCCGTACATCCATTCGTCTACAACCGGCTCCATAACAGTCTGTTTATAAATTCGTTCCGCAACAACGCCGTCCGCCTACACGTTGAACAGGAAATGCATGATATCGCCGTCCTGTACGACGTACTCCTTGCCTTCGATGGCGATCTTACCCGCCTCGCGGCACGCTTTTTCAGAACCGAGACGCACGTAATCGTCGTATTTGATCACCTCGGCGCGGATAAAGCCACGTTCGAAATCGGTGTGAATGATCCCGGCGGCCTGCGGCGCCTTCGTTCCTTTCGCATACGTCCAGGCGCGGGTTTCGTCCGGGCCGGTCGTAAAATAGGTTTCGAGATTCAACAGACTGTACGCCGCCCGGATCAACCGGTTGACGCCCGATTCTTTCAGTCCGACCTCCTCGAGAAACATCTGTCGCTCCTCGTAAGTATCCAATTCGGCGATATCGGCCTCGGTAGCGGCCGCTACGATCAGCAGTTCGGCATTCTCTTCGCGGATCGCGCCGCGTACCGCCTCTACATGAGCATTCCCGCCAACCGCGCTTTTTTCGTCCACGTTGCAGACATAGAGCACCGGCTTATCGGTCAGCAGATGCAAATCGTAGACCAGCTTGCGGTCTTCCTTGTCCAGTTCGACGGTGCGGGCGCTTTTGCCCTGCTCCAGCGCCGACTTGTAACGCGACAGGATGTCGAACAGCCGTTTGGCGCTCTTATCCCCGGTCGCAGCCTGCTTCTGCACTTTGGCAATGCGGCTCTCGACCGTTTCGAGGTCTTTCAGTTGCAGCTCGGCGTCGATGATCTCCTTGTCGCGGACGGGATCGACGCTGCCGTCTACGTGCGTGATGTTGTCATCGTCGAAACAGCGCAGCACATGAATGATAGCGTCCGTCTCGCGGATATTGGCCAGAAACTTATTGCCGAGACCCTCGCCCCGCGAAGCCCCTTTGACCAGCCCCGCGATATCGACGATCTCGATGGTCGTAGGGATCGTCTTTTTCGGATTGTCGATCTTTACCAGGTTCACGATCCGCTCGTCGGGCACCGTAATCACGCCCACGTTAGGCTCGATCGTGCAAAAAGGAAAATTCGCCGATTGCGCTTTCGCATTCGACAGGCAGTTGAACAGGGTCGATTTGCCGACGTTCGGCAGCCCCACGATTCCGCATTGTAAAGCCATCTATATTGTTTTTAATAATTTCGACAGAGTGACAAAGGTACAAAAATATGCAATTCGCCGCCCCACCTTCTCCGAAGAATTATCCCCGCGACGACATCCCCGGGACGGCAATCCGGCGGATTCCGCGCCGGAGCGCCGCGATATTCCGGAAAAATCATTACTTTTATATTTTAAAGAACTACTTTTGCACCATACCTGACAAATTATGATACCGAAAATTATCCATTACTGCTGGTTCGGACGCGGTCCGATGCCGGAAGACAACCTGAAGTGCATCGAATCGTGGAAAAAATTCCTGCCCGACTACAAGCTGATGCTCTGGAACGAAGACAACTACGACGTAAACTCGATCAAGTTCACGCGGCAGGCCTACCAGAAAAAGAAATATGCGTTCGTCATCGACCCGGTCCGGCTGCAGTTATTGCGGGAGCACGGCGGCATCTGGCTGGATACCGATATCGAAATCATCAAAAACCTCGATCCGCTGCTGGAACTGCCCGCCTTCATGAGTTTCGAATCCGACACGCTGCTGCACACCGGGATCGTCGGCAGCGAGAAAGGAGCCGCATGGACCGACGAGTACTGGAAATACATGAACAGGAAACCGTTCATCCGCTGGAACGGCCGGTTGAACAAAACCCCGAGCACGGTCATAATCTCGCGCATTCTGAAAAAGCGGGGCGTAAAACTGGACAACACGTTCCAGATTTACGACGACTCCCTGCACATCTTCCCGAAAGACTACTTCTGCCCGAAAGATTACAAAACCGGAAAAATCACGATAACGGACAACACGTACTGCATCCACCACTTCGCCGGTTCGTGGAAGTAATCCGGCCGGGAGGCAGAAACGGCGGTACGGAAACGGCCGCCGGAACGGGATTCTGCAAATTTTAACACTTAATCGGCGTCAAGATTTGTATTAAATCCGAAAATGTTGCATCTTTGTGCTGCAATTCGAAGACCGCCCCTGTAGTTCAATGGATAGAATGGCAGATTCCGGTTCTGGTGATATGGGTTCGATTCCCGTCGGGGGTACTAATAGCGTTGACAATCAACGCTATTTTTGTTTCCGAATACCGTACGCGGTACTTTCTGAAAGAGAAAGTGTTTTCTGAGATATCACATTCGCCTGCAAACTTCAAAATTTTCCAATTAACTTACGATAATGACGACGACGCTTAGAACCACCGCCTTTGTATTGAACTTGCTGGCTACCGTTAGTCTGCTATCCTCCTGTACCGTACAGCCTGAAACGAAAGTGTGGCTGGATGAAGATTTTTCACAGGGACAGGCTCTTTCCGGATGGAAATTTACGCCCGAAACGTCATGGAGCATAGATACTTTGGAAGGAGTGATCGGAAAAGGCTCCCTTAAAGTGGCAGGGGACGGCATGAAAAGTTATGCCGACGCTTCCGTTACTTTCGAATTCGACTCCCTCCGGGGAGAATTCATGCGCCTGGGGGGATGGGTTAAAACGGAGAAGGTAAATTACCGGCGGGACGCCATTGTAGAGCTTACTTTTTCGGGAGAAGGATTCACATATACACTCTCCCAATACAATCGGAATACACCTTTCAGCTATCTCGAACGTACGTTCAGGGTTCCGCCGGGACTGGATAAAGGCACTCTTACGATAAAATTCTATGGTTCTGCGGGTACGGCCTGGATAGACGGTCTGAGACTGGAATCCGTAGACGAACCGCTTATCGCGGAACTCCCGAAAGAGAACCGCTACGACATCGTCGAAAAGCGCCTCCGCTCCGACGGCAATTGGGCGGCGCCCGAGTTACCGTACAGGATAACCGGCAGCACCGACGACAACAGCGCCGGAGCGCCCGTATGGGCGGATCTCGATTTTGCGAGACTATTGCTGGCGGCGGGGCAAAACCGGCCCGTAGATCCCGCTTCCGTACGTATTTTCGCCGTAGACACGGATGGAAAGAAAACCGACTGTCCCGTCTCTTTCGGCGATCCGCTGTCGTCGCTGAGCGACCATTACCTGCGCAACGGCACCCTCAAGTGGAAAGCTCCCGAAGGAGCCGCCGGATACGAGATATACTTTGCCGCCTCCCATGCGGAAGGCCCCCGACCGCAGGCCGGAAACCTCAACCTCGGAGTCGGCGAACTGCTGACCTACGATGCCTCGGAGCCTAACATGTCATGGCTCGGATGGCCGGGCATGCAATTCGAAGCGGTCGATGCGGACGGAGACGGCGATTTCGATATTTATGGGATAAGAACGGACGGGGGAACCTGGTTGCAACGCAACATAGGCAGCAACAGCGAACCCAGGTTCCTGCCCCGCAGCCGTGCCCTGCCCACCGACCGACTTCCGTCGCCGGAACTTTCGTATATAACGCTCGACTGGGATGGCGACGGCGTGTCCGACCGCGTCCGATTCCGCAGGCATCCGCGCACCAACCGTTACCACAATATGAAAGGAGACATCGTTGTGGAACTCACCCGTAACGGCAAACGTACGCCGCAGGTCGTTCATACTCCCGACGGCCGTCCCGTTGAATTTCCCAATTCGTCATGGTCTGCGCTGAAGGCGGCAGACATGGATAACGACGGCCGTCCCGACCTTCTGGTAGGCACGGCCAACAGCGACTTGTTCGTATTGACGAACAAAGGTGTGGACGGCGAGCTGCCTGTTGCGGAAGTGAACAAAGTACCTTTCGGATATTTCGGTGACGATCCATATATTTCGGGTGACATGTCGCTCAAACCCTTCCCTTTGGATTGGGACGGCGACGGATACGTCGATATCGTATGCACGGCATGGCAAGGATTCTACTGGCTGTTCCGCAACAAGGGCGTTCAGGGCAGTCTCGAATTCGAAGAGCCGATAAGATTCTTCCAGCAAGGCGGGGTACTCGTGCATAACGACTCGCCGACCCCCTACGCCGTGGATTGGGACGACGACGGCGACCTCGACCTAATATCGGGAGGATGCGGCGGCAACATCATGCTGTTCGAGAACACCGGGACGCCTACTCAGCCGAATTATAAAGGCGGCGTATTCTTGCAAGACGATTCCGGGGAGCCATTCTTTTTCAATGCCGTGGAGAACGGCGGTACCGTACAGGGTATGGAAGAACAGTATTGGGGATACCTCTCATGCGTTCCGAGGGATGTGGACGGCGACGGCGACCTGGACATCATTATTTCCGACTGCCTGGGCAAAGTCCGGTGGATAGAGAATACCGGGACGCGACAAAAACCGGTACTGTCGAAGAATGTACGCAATTTCTATTACGGGAACCAGCCGCTCGTGACCCCATGGCGCAACAGGCCCGGCGTCGCCGACTGGAACGGAGACGGGCGACTGGATTTTATAGTACTGGACGACCGGAGCGACCTGGTGATGTATTCGCAGTCCGCACATAATCCGGAAGTCTTGGAAAACAAACGCAAACTGCGCAAAGCCGACGGCTCGGTTTTCCATATAGGACGCCTGACCCACCCCGGCGGTCAGGGACGTTTCAATATGGACGTCGCCGATTGGAACGGAGACGGTCGTTTAGACCTGATAATAGGCGAGCCGCGCAATTACCTGGGCGGCGGAAACATGACTATCGCCATAAATGTCGGCACGAACGAAGATCCCGTATTCGAATACGATTATATGATGGCGCGCGGCGGTTACTTTGTGGAATGGACCGGTTCCGACGGCCATGACGCCTGGCACTGTTGTATGCCATGCGTGTTCGATTTCGACGGCGACGGCCGCCCCGACCTGCTGGTGGGTACCGAATCGGGACGCATATCGCTCTACTCTCACGATTATTTCGACGGCGAAAAATTCCCAATATTCAAAGCTGCGAATTTCGACCGCAAACAGGGGAACAAAGTCTTCAGGATACTCGATTTCGAAAACCTGACCGAAAAGACAAAGGGCCTCAATACGCGCAACGTCCAATTACAGAAACTGCCGGAACAATCGGAGGAATACCTGACGGGCGAAGGTATCAAAGTCGAAATAGTCTCCCCGACCGTGGGCATCGTATTGTCCGGCAAAGTCCCTTACGTCGCGACGGTCACGGGAAATAAATCTGTCACGGGAGTCGATTTTTATATTAACGGAGAAAAAATTTGCACGGAAAAATCCGCTCCTTACGTGGCCTACGGCGACGACAACTTATGGGATACCGCCGAGGTGCCGGACGGGCACTGCATCCTGAAAGTAATCGTACATACGGCCGACGGGGAAAGTTATGAAACGGAAAGCGGGTTCGAAGTGAAAAACAAATAACCTCAAGGTCATGGATCTCGTCAAAATAATCTGAAAATCGCTGAATAAATTAACGACGGCTTTCAACAAAAACAGAGCGGGAAATTCGCTCCATTTTGACGTATTTTTAACATTTCTGTTCGCACGTAGTCGTATTATCTCACTTAAACAGACCGAAGGTAGGTTCAAATAAGGCGTAAAGGGAGTCCCTTTACGCCTTACGAACATCTATGCGGTACTACCGACCGAAAAATCCCGAAAAACACGTTGTCGCGATTAATCGCTATTTTATAAAATATCTTCCGTTCACGTTCGTCAGGGAATACGGGCGAACGTTCGCCCGCGAAGAACAAAACGACAAAAACACGATACCATGAAAAACAAATTTCTGAGAGGCCTGATCGGAACGTCGATCTTCATCGCCGTATTCGGCGCGGCATCTACCGCGGTCATGTTGCTGTGGAACTGGCTCGTCCCGCAGATCATCGGCTGGACGGCCGTTACCTTCTGGCAGGCGGCGGGCCTGGTGCTGCTGAACAAACTGTTGTTCGGCGGGATGGGAAGGCACTGTTTCGGCATGAACGCCCTCCGCCGGTCAGGGCCTACTTTCCCCACGTGGAAAGAGCGCGCCGCGATGCGGGACAGGATCCGGGCGATGGGCAAAGAGGAACGCAGGGAGTACATCCGCCGGCAGATGTTCGGCTGCGGCCCGGATCAACCGGAAAAAACCGACCATGACAGCCGTTAAAAAGAAACGGAGACTCGACTCCCGAAGCGACCTGCCGCTGGTCTACGATCAGTACAAGCCGGAACTCGAAGGGTATATCCGACATAGGGTGGACTCGGCGGAAGATACGGAAGACATCCTCCAGGACGTTTTCTACAAACTGACGAAAACGGATCTGCAGGAGAATCCCATCGAATACCTGTCGGCCTGGCTCTACCAAGCGGTTACAAACCGCATCATCGACCGCCGGCGAAAGAAACGGGAGCAGGCGCTACCCGAAACCCGGCAGGAAAACGAGGACGACTATTTCCTCGACTCGCTGTCGGACTTCCTGGCCGACGACGGGAACGATCCGGAGATCATGTTCCGCAACGAACTGATCCGGGAAGAAATCGAACTGGCGCTGTCGGAGCTTCCGCCCGAGCAACGTTCGGTATTCGAACTCACCGAATACGACGGGATTCCCTACAAAGAGATCGCCGAAACGACCGGGGTTCCCGTTCCCACGCTGTTGTCGCGGAAACACTACGCGATCGGCCTCCTCCGCAAAAGGCTACAACAGCTTTACCGGGAAATCGTCCCCCGATAGCGGACCGCCGGAACGAACCGATCCGTCAAAACGACGGAATCGCTTTCAGATGCGCGCCGCCGTCGGCCTTGAAATAGGAGTTATCGGCCCCTACGTTCGATTTGACGATGTGGTAATACAACGTGCCGTACAAATGGTTGTCCGGATCGTCTACAAAACAGCGGTAGTTGAAATCGACCGGCTTCTGACCGCTGTTCACCTCGATGCCTACCTGTTCTATTTTCAAAAAAGCGTCTCCAACGCCGTGTCCGGCGAACTCCACGTTCAACGACGAAACGATGTTCGCGCAATTCTGGGCGTGGATCCGACCGAACCAGGCGGAATGATCCATTCTCGAAAAGACGAAAGCGTTGTCGCAGTTCCACGCCGACAGGTTGTTTCCGTTCGCATGTTCGGAAAAGACGAAGCCGAACCGGAAGGCGCTTTTGACACAGATATTCCGGAATTCCTGCTCCGGATTGCACCAGGTGCGCGGAGCGATGAATCCGGCCGAATAGTGCCCGTCCCCGGTCGGCGAGGTCAGCGCCATATTTCGGATCGACGAATAAATCAGGATATTATCGGTATATACGGTCGCCGCATAGGCCATGTTCACACCGGACAGGTACGGGTATTTTCCCGCTTCGGCTTTCACCTGGAACGCGAGATCCTGCAGCCTTACGACCGCCTGGTTCAGCAGATAGAGATTGTCTCCGGCTCCGGCGGCCAGGACGGATACGGGGACTTGCGCAGGATCGGTCTGCAACTCGCCGACCGCGTCCGAAACCAGGACGGTGCCGTTTTTCCACACTTCGGCTTTATCCTCGGTCGTATGACTGGCATACGAGCACGGGGTAACGACGCTGCTTTCGCCCTGCAGCCGGATCATCACGTAATCGCGGCGGCCCGGACTTTGGCGGGGCTTCACGATCAGGTGGGCCCGCACTTTGCACGTATCCTGTAGCGTAGCGAGCCGGTACAGGCCGTTCGGGAAATAAACCGTACCGCCCCCGTGATCCACCGCATAATCCAGGGCGGACTGGATGGCGCGCGTATCGTCGGTCACGCCGTCGCCGACAGCTCCGAAATTTTTCACATCGTAAACCAGACCTCCGTCCGCCTTCATCGGATCGGTCGCGCCCGCCCGATTGCGATCCGCACGTCCGACGCAGGCGCACAGCAGGACGGCACAAGCAACGTAAAATATCCTTTTCATCCGTTTTATATTATTAATTTCAATTCAGACTCCTTTTACCTATTCGCCCAAACGTGTTAAAGATACGAATAACATCCGGATATTCAACACGAACCGTACGACAAGGCGGGAACATCCGAAGAGTTCCCGCCTTGTACGATAACATACGGGCAGGCCCGCTATTCGGCCTGATATTTCAACAGCAGCGAACTGCGCGGCTGGTCGAGCGTCAGCACGAACCCTTCGGCCAGTTCGCGGCCGCTCTTGGACACCGTTTCGCCGGTATCCTTATTCGTAACGGAATAAACCGCATCCGGATCGAGGCCCGACAACTTCACTGTGTGGGTCTTGTCGGGGCAGGCTTCCCGGCGGAACGCCACGACGAACCCGCTCTTATCGGACGGCCGGTAGAGCTGGTATGCCATCCAGATATTATCGCCGGTGATGTCGCCGGAACCGGTCAGCGGATAATAATCTTCGTAGAAATAGGGCCGCACTTCGCGGAACTCCTTCATGCAGTCCTGTATTTCGTAGAACGACGAGGAGCCGTTGGTGATCTTCCAGTTGTAAACGACCGAAGTGCCGAGGCTCGAACGGAACGTAAACTTGTCGGTCTTCTGCACGCCCGTGCCGTGCTGCGGCAGGTACATCTCCAGCCCGTAAGTATGGCACTGGTAGCCGACCGGTTCGCCGTAATTGTAGTCGGTACGCCACATCGGGGCGCTGCGCGAAGTGGCCTCGAGGTCGATCCGGCGGCCGCCGCTCGCGCAGTTGTCGACCAGCAGGCCCGGGAAACGCTGCCGCAGGTAATCCCAAAACGCGTACAGACCTTCTATATGCCGGATCTCACGGATTCCGGTACGGCCCGGTTCATCGTTCTTCTGCCAAAAGATATCCGGTTCCATGTTGAAATCCTGACGGTAATAGTCGATGCCGTTCTGCTCGATCAGTTCGCCGATCTGGTCGCAGAACCATTCGAGCGCCTTCGGGTTCCCCAGATCGAACAGGTAGGCATCCGTCCCGGCATCCAACATCCACTCGGGATGCTCCTCGGCCCACTGGGAGCCTTTGATAACCCGCTCGGGTTCGAACCATACCATAAACTTGGCCCCGACCTTGTGCGCTTCGTCGGAAACCGGCTTCAGTCCGTCGGGGAATTTCTCGCGATCGACCGTCCAGTTGCCCACCGTATTGGCCCAGTTCTTATGATTCTTGTAGTCGGCCGCCTGCGAATACCATCCGGCATCGAGCCAAAATACTTCCGGTACGATGTCGAACTGCTTGTAACGCCGGATCAGCGCGATCGCATAATCGGCTGTCAGGCAGGTGTATTCGTTGCATGGAGACGGGTCGCCATAGTTGAAACTCGACGATTCGGGGAAATGGGCGGGCTTGCCATCCACCTTCGGCGTATGATGCGCCATCACGAACCGACGGAACCGGTTGTGTCCGACCATCCGGTCGTCGCCTTTCCAGAACAGCAGGCAGATGCTCGGCGTGCGGATCGACTCCTGCGGATAGAGGTACGTATCGAGGTATTTCATGCCCGAGGCCAACGTCACGCTGCGGTCGGTCTTACCGGCGATATCGGCGAACCACGTTCCCGTCCAACCGACGGCCACCATCACGCCCTGCCCTGCGGGAGACTCGATGTTGAAGAACGGAAAAGCCACCTGCGACGAACGTCCGCCCTGCGGGGCCATGTACAGCGAATCGCCCGGCGCAAGCACCTTGGTGCGCTGGTGGAAATCGTGCTTCGAAACATGGCTTCCGTCAGCGTAATGCAGGATGAAATTGCCCTTTTGCGGGTATTCGAAATCGAGATCGACCACTTTGACCTGAGAAATGGACGCGGAATTGGCTTGCGAATCGTTCTTAAAATTCAAGACCCATTCGACCGCATCGAAATCGGTAAAACCTTTCACCCGGCATTCAACCTGAAGTCCGGTCGAACGATCCAGGTACGTATACAAGTATTCGACCGCCTCCGGTTCGTCGGATTCGACGCGGGCGGCCGTGTATTTCCACTTTTTCAGCAGCTCGCGGGACGGTTTTCCGTCGTAAACGAAGGAGAACGGAGGAATTTTCCCTTTGGCGAAATGCGTCTCGATCCAACGGGTCACATCGAACGGCTTATCGGTCATGGCGGATTTGGCTTGTCCGGAAACGAACTGCGGGAACACCGCCAGCGTAAGCAGTGAACAAACGAGCGCCCGGCATTTCGACCGGAATGTATGGATTGTATTTCGTATCATCGTTTTTAATTTTTAATGAATGCGGAAACTATTCGGCGGGTTTGTATTGCAGCAGCAACGAACTTTTCGGCTCGGCGAGCGTCAACTCGAAACCGGACGCCAGTTCCGCCCCGGTCTTGACGACCGACTCGCCGGTATCGCGGTTGCGCACGTCATAACGCTTCGCGGCATCCAGTCCCGACAATCTCACCGTAATGCTGCCGTCCGGATTGGCGGCGCGGCGGAATGCCACGACAATCCCCGTCCCGTCCGACGGGCGGTTCAACTGGTAAGCCAGCCAGATGTTGTCGCGGGTCAGGTCTTCGCAGCCCGTCAACGGATAATAATCCTCGTAATAATAGTCGCGCACTTCCTGATACTCTTTCACGCGCTCCTGCATATCGAGGAACGAAACGCCGGGCTCGGTGATCTTCCAGTTATAGATCAACGCGCTGCTGATACTCGACCGGAACGAATATTCGTCGGTCTGCAAGATCCCGGTTCCGTGGATCGGCAGGAAAAAATTCAGTCCGTAAGTGTGTCCCTGGTAGCCGTCCGGATCGTCGTAGTGGTAATAGTCGCTGCGCCACAGCGGTGCGCTGCGCGAGGTCGTCTCCAGGTCGAGCCGGCGACCGCCGCTCGCGCAATTGTCGATCAGCAGGCCAGGGAACCGTTCCAGCAGGTAATCCCAAAATGCGTAAAGTCCTTCGACATGACGAATCTCCTTCATACCGGTACGCCCCGCCTCGTCGTGTGCGGCCCAGTATTTATCGGGTTCCATATTGAAGTCCTGGCGGTAGTAATCGATGCCGTTCTGCTCGATCAGGTCGCCGATGTAACGGCACAGCCACTCGCGGGCCTCTTTATTCCCCAAGTCGAACAGCAGGTAGGTTCCGTCGGGTTCCGACGGCAAGTCGAGCATCCAATCGGGGTGTTCGACGGCCCACTGCGTCCCTTTGATCACGCGCTCGGGTTCGAACCAGACCATAAATTTGGCTCCGGTCTCATGCACGGCGTCCGCAACGGGCTTCAGCCCGTCCGGAAAACGGGTCGTATCGACCGTCCAGTTACCGGTGGTATTGGCCCACGACTTGCCGTTTTTGTAATCGGCGGCGCCGGTATGCCATCCGGCGTCGAGCCAGAATACTTCCGGAACGAGTTCGAATTGTTTATAACGTTTGACCATCGCGATCGCCCAGTCGGCCGTCAGGCACGAATACTCGGTGCACGGAGCCGGATCGCGGTAGTTGAATCCGCTGCACAGCGGATATTTCTGCATCTGCCCGCCCACCTTACGGGTATGATGGGCGAGGACGAAACGACGGAAACGGTTGTGCCCGGCCATCCGGTCGTCGCCGTTCCAAAACATCAGGCTGATGCTCGGCGTGCGGATCGACTCGTCGGGATGCAGGTACAACCGCATGGTTTTCATCCCTGAAACGAGCGTCGCGCCGCGGTCGCCGGTCTTGGTCAGATCGGCGTACCACATACCGGTCCATCCGATCCCCACCACTACGCCCTCTTTGCCCGACGGAGCCGTCAGGTTGAAGAACGGAAGGAAATCGCCCTGCGACGAACGCCCCCCTTCGGGCGCCATCCGAAACGGCTCGGTCGTACTCAGCACGGTCGTCCGGGGATGGAAATCCTCTTTCGAAATGTGATTTCCGTCGGCATAGTACAGCGTGAAGTCGCCGGCGGCCGGCGCCTGCATATCGAGATCGACCACTTTCACTTGCTCGAGCACCCGCGAATCGCTTTTGCCCGTGTTGGTAAAGTGCAGCACCCATTCGACGGCATCGAACGCAGGAAAGCCGGTAACAAAACACTCCACCTTCAGCCCCGACGGACGTTCGGTATAAGTATAAAGGTATTTCACTACGTCCGGATCGTCGCCCGGCAGGCGTTTCATCGAATAATTCCAGCCGGGGAGCAGACTTTTAGACGATTTGTCGCCGTAAACGAATGAGAACGGCGGAACCTTTCCCCGCGCGAAGCGGGTTTCGATCCAGCGGGCGGCATCGACCTGTCCGGCGGACATTTTCATAGAAGCCTGACCGTGCGCGAACAACGGCAGGATGAGCATGATTAAAAAACTGTAACGGATTGCAGTTCGTTTCATCGGTTCGTTTGATTTCAGGATTTATGCTTTTGTTTTGATTTTTCCGGTCAGCCAGACCATATACAGCCAGGCGGCGGCCAGCATGATGACGGCGGCCAGCTGCGTGGCGAACAGGTCGGTCACCACGCCGAGCAGCGGCGGCAACACCGCGCCGCCCGACACGCCGACGATCAGCAACGCCGAAACTTCGTTGGCTTTTTCGGGAACCCGTTTCAGCGACAGCGAGAAAATGATCGAGAACAGGTTCGCATAGCCCACGCCGAACACCGCAACGCATCCGAGGATAAACCACAGGTTCTCGCTCAGCAGCATCAGAACGAGTCCGAGCAGCGCGATGTAGGTGCTGTACGTAAAGAACTTGCTTTCGGAATACTTCATCAGCAAGATACCGCCGAGAAAAGCTCCGACCGTGCGGGCGAAGAAATAGACGCTATTGCCCATACCGGCGTCGGTCAGTTCCAGGCCGCACCGTTCCATCAGCAGTTTCGGGAACGTCATGTTCATGCCGACATCCACGCCGACCAGCACCAGGATACCGATAAAATAAGCTACGATCCGGCTGTCGCGCAGCAGGTCGAAAGTCGCCCGGAACGAAATATTAGTCGATTTCTCGCGGATGTCCCGGATCGGCGTCAACCACAGCCACAGCAATGCCACAAGCGAGGCGCCGGCATAGATCGGGAAGATCATCTTCCACCCGAAGAACGTCCCCGCGGCCCAGGCGGCCAGGATCGGACCGACGAACGAGCTGACGGCCTTGACGAACTGCCCGAAGGTCAGCGTTCCGGTCAGCTTGTCTTTGGTAACGACTTCCATCACCAGCGGATTCATCGACACCTGCAACAGCGTATTTCCGATTCCGATCAGCCCGAAGGCAATCAACACCGACGCGAAATCGTAAGCGATCAGCGGCATACACATCGCCAGTACATGGACGGCGAAACTCAGCAGCACGGTGTTTTTGCGCCCGATGCGGTTCATCAGCATCCCCGTCGGGATCGACAGCACCAGGAACCACAGGAAACACGACAACGAGATCATATTCACCACCGAGTCGCTCAGGCCCGCGAAGTCGCTCTTGACATAACTGGTCGCAATGCCGACGATGTCGACGAAACCCATGATGAAAAATCCGAACATCACGGGCAATATTTTCAGCAACGAAGTTTTCGAATTCATTTGTTTTTGGTTTTAGGTTATCCGGCCCGTCGCCGGTTTATCGCTTCGCATCCGAAGCGTAAAAGATCGCGTCTTCGAGCGCTTCGATCAGAATGTGAATCACTTTGATATGGATCTCTTGGATGCGGTCGGAGTGCGGGGTGCGCGGAGCGCAGATCGCGACGTCGGCCAACTCGGAGAGCTTGTTCCCCCCTTTGGCGGTCAGCGCAACGACCTTCATACCGCAGGCTTTGGCCTTCTCGATCGCCATCACCACATTGCCCGAATTGCCGCTGGTACTGATTGCCAGCAGCACGTCGCCTTCGCGTCCGAACGCCTCGACCCAACGCGCAAAAATCTGGTCGAAACTGAAATCGTTGCCCACGCAGGTCATGTAAGCCGCGTCGTTGATCGCCATGGCCGGCAACGGACGGCGGTCGCCTCGGAAACGCCCGGTCAGCTCTTCGGCAAAATGCGCGGCATCGCACAGCGAGCCGCCGTTGCCGCAACTGATGATTTTACACCCTTTATCGAGCGCCTGTTTAAAAATTGCGACCGCCTTTTCCATCAGCACGGGTGTCTGCGGGTCCGAAATGAACTCGTGCAACGCCGTCTCCGCCTGATGCAAACTGTTTTCTATGATTCCCATAATTATTCCTTTATTAAATCCGCGGCTACCGAAAGCGCCGCATAATCACCGATCTGTTCGCCGAGCGCAGCCGGACGGATCGAACAAACCCGCCGGGCGTGCGACAGCGCCTCGCGCTCGATCTCCCGCAGCACGAAAGGCTCCATCATCTCCCGGTTGCGCGTATAAATGCCCCCGATAACGATCACCTCCGGATTGATCAGGTCGATTACGATCGCAAGCCCGCGGCCGAGGTACGTAGCCGAAATCCGGTAGATCTCAAGAGCCAGCTCGTCGCCGGCAGCGGCCGCATCAGCCACGTCCCGAGCCGTAATCTCATCCAGTTGTCCGGGCGCGCACCAGCTTACCCGTTGGCCCATCTGATGCTTCTCGCTCACTTTGAACCGCGCGAGCTGCGCGATCCCGCCGCCGCTGGCGAATCCTTCGAACGAACCGCACTTACCGTAGCCGACCGGGCCGAAATCCGACAGACGGATATGCCCCAGCTCGCCGGCGTTGTCGTTCGTTCCGGCATAGAGCTTCCCGTCGAGGATCAACCCTGCGCCGAGCCCCGTGCCGAAAGTCAGAAAAGCCATGTTCCGCGCACCGATGCCGGCCCCGAATTTCCATTCGGCCAACGCGCAGGCGTTCGCATCGTTATGAATCCCCGTGCGGATACCGAAACGATCGCCCAACAACTTGACGATCGGGATGTTGTCCCAGCCAGGCAAATTCGGCGGCGACATCACTACGCCGGTACGGCTGTCGAGCGGACCGCCGCAACTGACTCCTATCGCGGCCGTATTGCCGGCCGTCAATCCGTTCTTTCGCATCACATCGTCCACTGCGCGGACGATGTTGGCGATCGTCTCGTCGACATCGGTCGTCGCAAACCGGATCTTCTCCCGGATATGCAGCTCGAAACCTTCCTTTTGCCCGTAGGTCACCGCACATTTGGTTCCCCCGACATCCACTCCGATGATATTCGTTTTCATGTCAACCGACCGCTATTTATCTTTGTTCGTATACATTTTCGTCTTGTCGAGCCATCCCTTGTACTCTTTCAGCTTGTAGGGCGGTTCGCCGTACAGGAAGTGGTTGCTGCAACTTTCGCCGTTCGCATCGTAACGGATCTGCAACATTCCCTGTCCCTTCATCACGGGCAGGTTCGAAACGCACTGCCGCCCGTTGGGGCCGACATTGTAGCTGCCCTTGAACACTTCCTTGCCGGTCGCCACGTCGGTAACCGTCACCGTCCCTTCGGCCGGAAGGCGCGTATCGTTCACCGCAACCAGCGGATAGGCCCCGTCGACCGGATCGTTGATCAGCAGGCAGACGTTTTTCTGCACGTTCTGCAGGAAATAGTAAGCCAACTTTTTCGAACCGTAATAGTCGACCACGGCGTCCGAAATGATCGGCCAGCCGTCGCGCACATTCCACCAGATAATGCCCGTACGTTCGAACTTACGACTGCGCCACATCTCGACGAAATACTTCATCGCCTCGGCCTGTACCGACTGCGATGCGAAAACGAAATCGTCCAAATCGTCCGGAACCGACCCGAACAGAATGTTCACCTGATTCAGCATCAGATTGTTGCGATCCATCGTCGGCCCCCACGCCTCGTAGCGGCGGGTCG
>ERZ773134.922-NODE-922-length-27283-cov-11.763369_pt1 | contig 27283 bp, 26 predicted proteins | sample MGYA00580856_ERZ773134 | MGnify/ENA primary metagenome ERZ773134 (study PRJEB29015, sample SAMEA2737823) | human gut metagenome | biome: human gut; feature: human-associated habitat; material: faeces | place: China | collected 2012 ... | reverse complement strand
AGGAAATCCGTAACACCACCTACAAGCGGCAGTTCATACGTTAAACTCCGGTTTTCGATTCAAACTCCTGCACAGCCTTGGCATCAAGGATTGTGGTACACATCGGACAGCGGCATGCATTAATGGAAATCTCACTCTTACACATAGGACAGATTTTTTTTGCGTTAAATTAGAAAAAGTAAAGTATGTCGGTAGGAATTCTATACGATCGAGTATGGAAAGGCTATTGCGTTACAAACAAGAAAAGAGGAACAAAGTTACATGAAGAAAAAAAGCATTCAAGGCAGCACTGCCCTACACATTGCCAATCTGTGTAGGATTCTTATTTTTAGGAATGTCTTATGGATTTCTGATGCGGAGCATGGGATCTCCATGTTGGATAAATATCAAAATGTCGGATGGAAAAAGTTTTATCTGATTTATGGAATGTGTGATGAAACCTTTTCCGTAAATTGTACGACAGAAGTACCGGAGGGTGTGGATAAAGGATGGTTTATGTTTTCTGTGCCGAAATAAAGTGCAGGGCAGGAGGAAACAGAAAATGGAATCATTGCAGTCTGGTGATGAAAAAGCAGATGAGAAAAAAGAGCATATTGCTCAGTATCGGCGGTGGAACTGTATTTTATATGCTGTTGGTGCAGTATGTATTTTGCAAGTAACATAATAAAAGTGAGACAAAATCTGGTTGCTAAACCAGATGAAAGTGATATACTGAATGCATAGGGAAAAGAAACCGTGTGGAATTACAGTTTTGTTTTCACACGGTTTTTTATCAGACACAGGTTAGATGCAACTAACACAAGCGGCAATGTATTGATATGAAAGCAGGAAAGTACATGAAAGAAAAAGTGAATGTGACAGGTGTGCCGGAAACGATGGTACAGACCTTGTATGCTAGGGCAAAAGAAACAAAAAAGCAAAATGCCAAAATCAAGGATGAGATTGCAGTAGAACTTGTGGAAAAGCTGGACTATGACTTTTCCAAAGCAGATAAGGATAAAGCCATGAGCTGTGGCGTGATTGCGAGAACGATCGTATTAGACCGGATGGTTCGGCAATATCTGGAAAAGCATGAAAATACAGTTGTTATAAATATTGCATGTGGACTGGATACCAGATGCTACCGGATGAAGGAAAAATATCTGAGATGGTACAACGTGGATTTGCCGGAGACTATGAAGATAAGGCGGCAGTTTCTTCCAGAAACAGGTCCGATATATCAGATTGCAAAGTCTGCAATGGATGATTCCTACGTGGACGATATCGATTATCATGGAGAAAATGTTCTGGTCATAATCGAAGGACTTACCATGTATTTGTGTGAGAAGGACATCAGAAAGATGTTTTCTATTATTGGAAAATCATTTCAGAAGGTAACTGTAATGGTTGAAACCATGTCGCCCTTTGTTGTAAAGCATATGAAAGAAAAATCCATAGAGGGAAGCAATGCAAAATTCACATGGGGAGTTAAGAATGGAATGGAATTGCAAAGAATCGTGCCGGAATTTTCTGTTCAACAGGAAGTCAGTCTGGTTGAGGGAATGAAAGAACTTATGCCGATTTATCATGTGATAGGAAAGATTCCAATCGTTCGGAATATCTCAAACAAAATAATAGTTTTAGAGAAACGTGGCTGATAATAAGGAGATGATGCAGATGAAAAAAAGACATTTTGATGTGGAAACAGATGGATTTTATGGTGCATATTGGAAATGCAAAACAGACTCAGACTGTGCAATGATCGCCATGATCGGAGATGACTCGGAGGATTATCTGGCGCGTACATCCGTGAAATGGCTGCATAAACTCGGTGTGAACGTAATGACGATGTCACCCGGAAAAAAGGATTATGGACATCATAATTATCCGCTGGAACGCATAGAGAAAGCAATTAATTGGTTAAAAGCACATGGCAATCAGAAGATAGGCATTGTCGGGGCATCTACTACAGGAACACTTGCATTGACTTCCGCTTCTTATTTTGAAGATATTACATTGACGATCGGTCTGACACCGAGTGATTTTATCTGGCAGGGATTTATGCAGGGCAAAAAAGATGGCTGTAAGGAATGGCCGATCGAGGGAGAATCTCTATTTTCATATAAAGGTGAACCGCTTCCGTACATGCCGTTCTGCTACAAACATCCGGACTACTGGCATGTGATTGAACAAGAAACCAAACGAACCGGTGATATGATCAATTCAAGAAAACTGTTTGATGATTCGGAAACGGCTCACCCAATCACAGAAGACGAGATGATCAAGATTGAAAAAATCCATGGAACATTATTGCTGATCGGTGCAGAAGATGATGTGTTGTGGGATACTGCAAAATATATCCGTCGAATGAAGCAGCGCATGAAAGAACATCCACACACATGCAGACCAGAGTATGTCATTTATGAACATGGAACTCATTTCGTTTTTCCAGAGAGCATGTTAAAGACAATGCTCCCGGTTGGTTCTGGACTTTTTGTGAAACTGGCATTTCAGGAAGCAAGAAAATATCCGCAAGAATGCCGCAGTGCACGCCTTGATATTGACCACCGGGTGAGAAATGTGGTTGCAGAATGGAAGAGTGCAGGAAGAGACGATGAAAGTAAATAGTTTTCTATTTTGTAAGTGAAGAAATATATACTGCAGGTGTAACACCATAGTTTTTCTTATAAGATTGTATAAAATGACTTTCATTACTAAAACTGAGTGTGTAGCTTACTTCTTTTATAGATATCCCGGATGAAAGCATTTTTCGGGATTCCTCCAGCTTTTGATGCAGGATATATTTATGGAGGGGGATTCCGGTTTCTTTTTTGAAAGCATATGAAAGGTAATCCCTGGACACATGTAAGGTCTGTGCAATGTTTTCAATTTTGAGACGGTCATGAAGATGTATGTGAATTAAATGAATGCAGTTATTTATCAGGTGACTATACTCTTGTGGAATGGTGTTCACCTTTACTTTTGTGACGAGTTCAATTGCTTTCTGGCACAGATAGTCTATACAGGTATCCATTGAGGATAGCTGGTCAATTTCCTGAATATATTTGTCACTTAACTGATACGCCTCACTTTCATCAAGTCCTCCTAATATAGCATAGTGGATGGAAACTGCTATAGTAGAGACAGCCCAATAATGGATTTCTCTTGACTGGTTATCAGACATATGACCGATGATGAGCCCGGAGTCAGTGTAGGTTTCAAGGGCAGTTTTGACACCATGGATATCTCCATTCTTAATAGCATTAAAAAGCTGTAGTTCATACAGGAAAGACGTATGTGTCTTTCCTGTTTCTCTGGCATCGTATATAAAATTCTTTGATGAATCTAAAAATTCATATTTAATAGTTGAATCATTTCCAGACATCTTTTTCCCCTTTCATAAATCTATTATATAATAAATTTAATATATAACAATATAAATTTAATATAGATTAATGACAAGAGATGTTAAGTTGGGTATAGAGAAGCAGATTGAAACGGAGGTATTATATGGGGAAAAGTCTGGAAGAGATGTGCCGACTTGTGACGGGGCGTGGAACATGGCATATAGGTGATATACATGTTTCGGATGGACCTCACGGAATACGTGCACAGGAAGATGGGGCAAAGAATAATGACAGTTATGAAGCAACCTGTTTTCCAACAGCAAGCAGTGCAGCCTGTTCCTGGAATAAAGAATTGATAGGAAAAATGGGGGAAGGACTGGCTCAGGAAGCAAAGGCATTGGGGGTGTCTGTGGTGCTTGGACCAGGAGTTAATATGAAGCGTTCTCCCTTGTGTGGCAGGAATTTTGAATATTATTCAGAGGATCCTTTTCTTACAGGAGAACTGGCATCTTCCTATATTATTGCAATGCAGGAATGTGGCGTGGGAACATCCCTGAAGCATTTTGCAGGCAATAGTCAGGAAACACATAGAATGACAAGTAATTCCATGATTGATGAGAGAGCATTGCATGAGATTTATCTGAGAGCTTTCGAGAAAGCAGTGAAAAAGGCAAAGCCGGCAACCATAATGGCAAGTTATAACTACCTGAATGGATTACCGGCTTGTGAGAATAAACATCTTTTAACCGACATTCTCAGAAACGACTGGAAATATGAGGGGCTTGTAATGAGTGACTGGGGAGCCTGTGTTGATCTGCCGGAATGCATATCTGCGGGAATGGATGTAGAAATGCCTGACAGCTGTGGCAATCATTATGATGAAATATGGAATATAGCGGCAACGAATCCCTGTTTTATGAAAAAACTGGAATGCTCTGTTGATAGAATAGAAAGGTTGAATGACAGATATAAGAGCAATGTGATACAGAGCAGAGGGAAAAAGAATATTCCGGATCCTATCAGAGAGAAGAATCATAAGCTGGCAGAACAGATAGCGGAAGAGAGTATTGTACTTCTTAAAAATGATGGTTTCTTTCCATTAGGGGAAATAAAAGAAATACTGATGATTGGAGAATTGGCAGACAAACCGAGAATCCAGGGCGGTGGAAGCAGTCATATTTATACAACCAGAATTACTTCTTTTATAGAACAGTTTGAAGAATATAGCATAAAAGTCAGATATGCAAGAGGTTATAAAAATACTTCTTTTAAAAGAGATGCGAAACTGGAAAAAGAGGCAATAAGGAAAGCTATAGAAGCGAAAGAATATGATATACCGGTATTGTTTTTCGGAGGCTTGACGGATATTGCTGAAGGTGAAGGATATGACAGGGAAAGCTTTGACCTTCCGGAAAATCAGATCCTTTTGCTTAAAAAGCTTCTGGAAGTGAACGATAAGATAGGATTTCTCTCTTTTGGAGGTTCGCCTTATGACATGGAACTTCCATCAAAATGTAAAGCACTATTACATCTATATCTTGGTGGAGAAGCAGTAGCTGGCGCCTGTGTAAAGATTATCTTAGGACTTAGCAATCCATCCGGTAAGCTCGCAGAGAGTATTCCATATAGTGAAAAAGATGTTCCAAGCTATGGATATTTTGCAAAACAGGAAGGACAAAACAGACATCTAGATGAGGTGGAATATCGTGAAAGTATTTTTGTGGGATACCGGTATTATGATACTTTTCATGTACCTGTCAGATATTGTTTTGGATATGGATTAAGTTATACGGAGTTTGAGTATGCGGATTTACATATAAAGACAGGCGATGATGAGAAAATCCATATTTCTTTTGAAGTGAAAAATATTGGATCCATTGCAGGCAGCGAAATTTCGGAGATATATGTGAAAAATCCCGATGCTGATTTTCTCCGGACCAATAAAGAACTGCGAGGTTTTGCTAAAACATTCTTAAATCCGGGTGAAAGGAAACAGATGGATGTTGTATTGGATGACAGAGCTTTTCAGGTATACCAGAATGGTGAATTTCAGGTCATTGGTGGTGAGTATGAAATTCAGGTAGGGGCATCTCTTAACGATATCCGATTGACTGGAAAAATGGATATTACAGGGACAGAAATGAATGTTCTCTTAAAAAAGAGCACAGGTGTACCTCTTTCGGAAACAGATTTTTATTCCATTTATCAGGAAACACGCACACACTTTTCTGATTTAAAGCCAGGGGAATTTACTACAAAAAATTCACTCAGACAGATGCAGGAATATTCCCGGCTTGTAAGGAGATGGATTAAATTTGGAAAGATTCTTGTAAGACTGATGTATTTTCCAAAATCTCTAAGAGATCCTGAAGCAAGGATGATGTTGGAAGGCATTCTTGAGGGAAATATTGACAGTGCATGCAACCAGAGTGGCGGCATTATAAAGAAAAAGACAATGAGCAGAATTGTTGCTTCTGCGAACAGGGGGAAAACAGTATGAACGAAAAATTAGATGCAAGAACAAAATGGAGTTACTGCATTGGTGCGACAGGCCGGGATGCAGCATATGCATTGGTGAGCATGTATTTGATTCTTTATGTGCAGTATACAATGAATCTGACCAGTGCACAATTTGCTGTAATAAGTGCAGCAATGGTTGTGTGCATGATATGGGATGCAGTGAATGATCTTCTCATGGGAATCATTATTGAAAATACACATTTTAAAATGGGAAAATTCAAACCGTGGATTTTAATTGGATGCATCAGCAATGCGATTGTAATCGTTTGTTTATTTACAATCCGTCCGAGCGGATGGGGATTTGTCTGTTTCTACAGTCTTTTTTATCTTTTGTGGGGGATGACTTACACTATGAATGATATTGCATATTGGGGAGTACTGCCTTCGCTGAGTTCAGATCCACACACCAGAGATTCCCTTGTAACCATCATGAGCATTTTTGTGTGCATCGGTCAGTTCTCTGTAGCCGGTGTAGTACCTGTAGTAATTGCTGGAAATGCTGTAAATGCGTACAGAATAGTTGCAATGATAGTAGCATTGGCACTTGTCGGATTTCAGATGCTGACAGCATTTGGAATAAGAGAAAAGCCGCGAAAAGAGCAGAACGAGAAATTATCATTAAAGGACATGTATAGGATTTTTGCAAGAAATGACCAGCTGGTCGCCGCAGGAATTGCTTCTATATTTTTTAACATTACATGCAATATTCTCATTATATTTGGTGTAAACTTCTTTTACATAGAATATGGTTATTCAGAAAGTGGAAATCTGGTATTTTATTTTACGGTAATGTATGGACTTGGAATGCTGATTTCACAGGCAAGTTATGCGTCACTTGCTAGGCATTTTTCAAGAGAAAAGATACTTAGAGTCTGTTTTATTGCTTTACTGGCTGGCTATGCGTCTTTCATGGGATTTGGTTATATATTGCCGAAAAATGTGATTCTTCTTAATGCGATTGGATTTATCATATTCTTTTTCCAGGGACTTATGAATCTGGCGATCATTGTCATGATCAATAACACGATTGAATATGATGAAGCCAGATTTCATGAAAGACATGATTCTGTTATATCAGCGGTACGTTCTTTCAGCGTAAAGCTGGCGGGTGGAATCAATCAGGGATTATCAACTTTAGTTCTTTTAATAAGCGGCATATATGCCAGAAGTCAGGCTATCAGTGCATTGGAAATAGAAGTGAACAAAGGCTCTCTTACAAGTGAGAGCGCTTTAGTGGAAGCAAACAAAGTTATTGCTGAAATTACAGCATCACAGGCATTGCTTTTCAGAGTAGGAATAGTACTCATCCCAGTTTTAGCTTTGATTGCATCCTACATTATTATCAGGAAAAAATATCATATTGATGAGGGAGAATATACAAGACTTATCACGCAGAAGCAGAAAACAAAATCTGGTTGACAAACCAGATTAAAGTGACATAATGAATGCATAAGAAAAGAAACCGTGTGGATTTACAGTTTTGTTTTCACACGGTTTTTTAGAAGATATGGGTTAGAAGAGACTAACACAAGTTTTGACTGCTTATTTGAAATTGAAAAAGAAGCCAGATTTCTAGGAGAAGATTGATTTATGCTACAGACGTGATCGGAGGAAGAAAGAATGAAAAACGAAGAATACAAAAAATTGTCAATCAGCGAATTTACAAAAGTAGCAGGAAGATATGAAAGTAACCATGCTGGTATCTACGAAATGTGTAAGAAGGATTATCCGGAGATTCTGGAAGAATTAGAAAAAGAGCCATTTAATGATTTGACGCAATTATTTGTTCTATGAGTTTCCATCATTATCCGAATCCACAGGCATTTTTTGACAGTGTGAAGAGATGTCTTCGTCCAAATGGAAGATTGATACTGAGGGATGTGACAAGTGATAATAAAATATTGATATGGCTGATGAATACACTGGAAATGCCTCTGGCAAATATATGTGGGCACGGAGATGTCCGGGTTCCAACAAGAGATGTGGTCATGGAATGCAGCAGAAAAGCAGGACTAAAAGTGGAAAAATTTGAAATCCGTAAAGGTATGAGGATGCATTGCGTTGTGAGAAAAGCCTAAAGGAGACCAGCTATGAAATTTTATGAAAGTGGAGATAATCGTAAACCAGTGATATTTTTATTTCCCGGCACCTGCTGTCTGTATAGCAGTTTTGATCATGTACTGGATGGGTTACATTCTTATTTTTACACGGTAACAGTTTCTTATGATGGATTTGATCCAAACGAGAAAACGGAATTTTATTCGATGGAAGATGAATGTGAAAAAATTGAGCAGGAAATCAGGAAAAAGTATGGTGGGAGAATATATCTTGTGGCTAAAATTCAGTCATCCATGGTAGTGCCTTTTATGTATAAAATGGTACATACAGGTACTCTTCCAAAATTTATGCAGAAAAAGCTGGATAAGACAGACGGTGGCAAAAAAGAATTATATAATGGATTTTTAAATATGTTTGGAATCGGTAAGGGAGGAAGTCCATGGATTACGAAACAGAGTATTTATAATCAGTTCTATTCTGATCTGGTTACGAAAGTCCAGCATGGAATTGATGTGCCTGGAACAACGATCCATGTTTTTTACGCAATCAAGATGGGAGAAAAATACGAAAAGAGATATTGTACTTATTTCAAAAATCCGGATATCCGGAAGCACAATATGCAGCATGAAGAACTGTTTTGCTGTCATAGTGCAGAGTGGGTGGAAGAAGTAAGAAAAGCAGTGGAATTGCCTGATGAAATATGACGAATTTCATTTTTATCTGGCTTCCAGATTTTTATAACGCAGATATATTTTTTAAAATGAGCAGAATTGTACTTTTTCTGGTTAAAATAGTGCAAGTTTTTCAGGGGAAAATAATATAAAATAGATTGGATAAGTATGAACGGAAAAAGGAGACTTAAGATGAAACAGCTCACAAGACTTTTTATCCCAATCTGTCTGGAAACACTATTTTATATGCTGTCCGGTATGGTTGACACTCTGATGTTATCCGCAGTTGGAGACTATGCAGTCGGGGCGGTGGGAACGGCAAACAGTTATATTGGAATTTTTATCATAATGTTTTCTATCATATCTTCCGGCATGGTTTCGGTCATGACGCAGAATATTGGCGCAGGCAGACCGGGAGTTGCCTATCAGGCAAGGCAGCTTGGGTTATTATTTAATGCTGTTGCAGGCGTGCTTATGGCAGTATTTTTATTTTCGGGAGCAGGAGCGATCCTTCGTATGGTAGGAATTGCGGATGCACTGTATGAACCGGCGTTGATTTATCTTAAAATTGTCGGGGGTGGGTGTATATTAAATGCGGTCATTCCTATTTTTTCAAGCTATCTGCGAGCATTCGGATATACAAAGCAGCCATTATATGCCACGATCGTTGGAAATATCGCAAATTTTGTGATGAATGCAGTATTTCTTTTTGTATTGCACAAAGGTGTTGCAGGTGTCGCCGCAGCAACTGTGATCTCCAAGATCCTGAACCTGTGTATTGTACTGTATTTTTCACATAAGCTGATCTCTGCAAAAAACAGTACAGAGAGGATCGCAAATAAGACAGTCTTAGGGCAGATCGTGAAAGTCGGACTTCCATCTGCATGTGAGACTGCACTCTATAATGTTGCAATGATGCTTGTCATCCGTTTCCTGAACCAGATGGATGCAGAAGGGCTGAATGTGACAGCCAGATCTTATACGGCAACGATCAGTAATTTTTCCTATTGTGTCGGTGCAGCACTGGCACAGGCAAATGCGATCATGACAGGCTGGCACATCGGTGCTGGGGAACTCGAAGAGTGTGACAGAGGGACAAAGCGGGCAGCATTTGTCGGAGTATGTGTGGCAGTCTGCATGGAGACAGCAATTGTGCTTGGTTCCGGTTTTATTATGCCGCTCTTTACAGACAACCCGGAAATGACTGCGCTGGTTCGCAAGCTGCTGGCAATCGATATTGTACTTGAGATTGGACGCGTGACGAATCTTGTGTTTGGACAAGCCTTAAAAACAAGCGGAGATGCAGTGTTCCCGGCAGTGATCGCAGCCGTTTTCATGTTTGTTTTTGCGGTGGGAGGCACATGGCTGTTTGGAATTTCCATGGGACTTATGGCTGTGGGAGCGTATATTGGGCTTGCAAGCGATGAGTGTGTGCGGGCTATCGGCATGGTATGGCGCTGGAAAACCGGGAAGTGGAGAACAAAGAAGCTTGTGTGAGCAGGAAGAATATCAGCAGAAAACAAAAAATCAGCTTCGGGAGATACATATTTATGTGAATGTAGTCCACTTTCACAAAATCTTCACAAAAAATTAGCACTCTACTATTGACAGTGCTAACAAACGGGTGTATAACATAGTCAGAACAAAGGAAGAGAACAAAAGAAGAACCAAGAGATCAGAAAAGATTTCAGAAGTAAAAGTTCTGTGAGTTCTCCGGACATCCCAGTTCCAAAGAAACAAGGTAATAAAGCATGAGATATCCACGAGAAAGCGGATACCGTAGAAAAAGGAGAGATGACTTATGTTGATGCCTAGTATTTTTGGAGAAGATTTATTTGAAGATTTGTTTGATTTACCATTCTATGATGACAGTAAGGTTGAGAAGAAATTGTATGGCAGACATGCAAAGAATCTTATGAAAACAGATATCAAGGAAATGGACAACGGCTATGAGCTGATTATCGATCTGCCTGGATTCAAGAAAGATGAGATCAAGGTATCGTTAGACAATGGATATTTGTCTATCGCCGCTGCAAAAGGTCTTGATCAGGATGAGCAGGAGAAAGATACCGGCAAGTACATCCGAAGAGAACGTTATGCAGGTTCCTGCGAGCGTAGTTTCTATGTTGGTGAAGATATAACAGAGGAAGATATCAAGGGCGAGTTCAAACATGGTATCTTGAAACTGTTTGTTCCAAAGAAAGAAGCAAAGGCAGCAGTACCGGAGCGTAAATTCATCGCAATTGAAGGATAATTATTTTGTACAGAAAGTAACCTACAGACCGAAAAGCCTATAGGCATTGGAAAGGAAGGATACATTATGGCAGACAAAAATCCAAAACATATGTTAAAGAAAAAACAGGTAAAAGCAAAAGATAAGAAAAAACATATTTATGAATAAACAGTCAGAAATGAATGGAAGGCATCGCACTTTGGTGTGATGCCTTTCTTGTTTTGCAGGGAAAAGGAGGACAAAATGAGAGAAAAACAGAAACAGCCAGCATCATTTCAGCCGGACAGGATTTTGTCCTATTTTAAAGCAGAATGGCAAGTACTTCTGGCGGTGACAATATCCGGTCTGATCTATAATGTAGGACTGCTTGCAGGACCGTGGTTCGAAGGAAAAATGACCGGCTGTCTTGTGGACATTTTAAGAGGTGCCGGACAGTTTGGCGATATGCTGATTCTTGTGTTAAGCTATGTGGCAGTGATCGTGATCGTGCAGAGTTCGAGATATATCAAGCGTTTTTATGTCCGCCGTTTTGCCAATAATGTAAACCGCAGGATGAAGGAAATCCTCTATGGAAGCCTTGTCAGAAAAAGCAGGGCGAGCCTTAAGGAAGAGGGCGAAGGCAATGTCATAACGAAAGCAATCCTCGACGTTGATGACTGTGTGGAGGGAATGCGGAAATTTACGACGGAAATTTTTGATACAGGTGTGGCGCTCGCAGCCTATGCCGGAATGCTTTTGTGGTATGACTGGCGGCTGGCGCTCTTATGTATGCTGTTTCCGCCAATCTCTTACATGACCGCAGAAAAAATGAAAAAAATGATCCAGAGAACCGGGGCTGCCTACAAGGAACAGTCCGGCGCGCTGAGCGCAGCGACGTTAGACCGGGCAGAAAATGCAATCACATACCGTGTTTTCGGGCGTGAAAAAGAAAGACAGAATGCATATGAAGAAAATTTGTCTGCGTATGAAAAATCAGCCGTGAGAGCAAGCATCTGGAACACGGCAATGCCACCGGTGTATCGCGTCATCTCCATGGCAGGTGTGCTGTTCATTTTGTATTTCGGACAGAAAAATGTATTGGGAACCGGCTGGCGTGCATGGGGCATTGCGGCGTTTACCACATTTTTGTCGTGCTTTGTGAAACTTTCCGTGAAGTCGTCAAGCGCTGCGAAGTTGTTCAATGCGGTACATAAAGCACAGGTTTCATGGAACCGTATCAAACCACTTCTGACACGAAAAGATGAGAGAACTGCGATCGAAGATCAGACAGCAGAAAATCATGCCAGGGAGTGTAAGGAAAAAAACGACACAGTTCCAGCAGGCAAAACAGAGACAACAGTGCAAAAAATACAGATCAGTCATCTGAATTTTGCTTATCCGGATGGAAAGAAAATTTTAGACGACATTTGTCTTTCCGCAGAAAAAGGACAGATCATCGGTATTACCGGGGCGGTCGCATGTGGCAAGTCAACGCTTGGAAAAGTATTTTTGTGTGAATATCCTTATGAGGGACAGATTTTTGTGGACGGCACAGATTTGCAGGCTATGGACGCGGCAGACCGCACGAAGCGGATCGGTTATCTCGGACATGATCCGGAGTTGTTTTTTGACAGTGTGGAAAATAATATTTTGCTCGGTGACAAAAAAGAGGCAGACGATTACTTAAAGGCAGTGTGCATGGAACAGGAAGTTGCAGAGATGGAGGATGGAAAACAGACCGCGGTTGGAAATGGCGGAGTACGTCTCTCCGGCGGTCAGACAAAGCGTCTTGCACTTGCAAGGACACTCTGCCACAAAAAGCCGGTTCTGATTCTGGATGATCCTTTTTCGGCACTGGACAAAAACACGGAAAAACAGATTTTTGCCAATTTGAAACAGCAGACGAAAGACAATATTGTTTTCTTAATTTCTCACCGTTTATATCTGTTCCCGCAGATGGATCAGGTCATCTGGATGGAAGATGGAAAGGCGGTGGCCGGTACACATGAAGAAATTCTGGAAAAGATACCGGAGTACCGCAGTCTGTATGAGACACAGAGCGATGAAAGAGAGAATGCGAAAGTGGAAACGGAAAATAGAAAAACAGTTTCTGAACATGCAGAGGGAAGGAGGAGTGACAGATGAGACAGGAAAGACAGGTAAAAAGTGTGATCCTGGAAACAATCAAAAAACAGAAAATGCTGTCTGCCGGAATCCTGACCGCAGTGATCGGAGCAGTTGTGGCAGCGCTGATTCCGCCGCTGATCCTTGCAAAAATCATTGATACAGTGACAGCCGGTAATGAGGCGGCGTTTTCTGTGATCCTTCTCTATTTTGTCCTGCTCGCACTTACCGGAATATTGGAAGCTGCGAGGGAAGGACTCCTGACGGTGTTTGGCCAGAAAATCACACATGCACTAAGAAGCAGCCTGATGGATAAATTTGTAAGTCTGACGGCAGACAGCGTGAATAAGCAGGAGCCGGGAACACTGGTGTCACGGTTTGTCGGGGATGTTGACACGGTGGAAAATCTGTTTACCTCCGGGATTATCAGTATGTTTGCGGATGTATGTAAGATTATCAGTATCCTTGTCGTGATCTGGTTTCAAAACCGTGGACTGACGCTGGTATTGCTGGTGTTGCTGCCGTTTTTATTCTGGTTTACCAGACATGTCCAGAAAAATATGCTGGCGGCGCAGATTGAAAACCGAAAGGCTGTCGGACGGGCATCCGGTCATGTGCCGGAGACGCTTCACAATATCCGCACAATCCATTGTCTTGCAAAGGAAGCATACATGGAAGAGCGTTACGACACTTATATCGGGGAGAGTTATGCAGCGATGGAGCGCACCAATTTTTATGATGCGGTTTACTCCCCGGTGATACTGATATTGAATGCGGTGGTTGTCGCAGTTGTCATGCTGCTTTCCGCGTCCGGAAACCACACGGTACTGACCTTCTTTGGAATGTCTGCCGGAACTGCGGTTGCGGTCATCAACTATATCTCACAGATATTCTCCCCGGTGGAGAGCCTCGGAATGGAGATTCAGACGATTCAGTCTGCGATTGCCGGAATCCACAGGATCAATGAATTTTTTGCACTTGAGGAGAAGCAGATAGTGGAAAAAGACAGCGAGACAGTAGCAGAAGAATGCGTGGAACAGATGGCTGGGGGACACTCAGAAAATAAAACAGCAGATGTTCCGTTTGTCGAGTTTCGGGATGTGACCTTCGGTTATGATGAACATGTCGTTTTAGACCATTTGAATTTAAAGGTCATGGACGCGGAGCAGGTAACACTCGCAGGACGAACCGGGGCAGGAAAAAGTACGATTTTAAAACTTCTCTTAGGACTTTACGAACCGCAGGGCGGAGAGGTTTTGATTCACGGAAGACCGGCAGCGGCAGTCCGGGAGGAAGAGAGACGGAAAATGTTCGGCTATGTAGAACAGACCTTCCACATGGTTCCGGGAACGGTGTGCGATCAGATCACGCTGTATGATGAAACCATTCCGGCAGACCGCGTAAAAGCAGTGGCAGAGCTGACCGGGTTAGACGATGTGATAGAAAGCTCTGAAAACGGATATGGCACGAAATGCACGCCGGAGTTATTCTCGCAGGGACAGTGGCAGCTCTTATCCATTGCAAGAGCCGCAGTGGCGGAACCACAAATGCTGCTGTTTGATGAGATCACGGCGAATCTGGATGCAGAGACGGAAAAGGCAGTGTTACTGGCGTTAAAGCGTGTAGCGAAAGACCGCACTGTCATTTCCATCTCACACAGAACTTCAGCAGAATTAGGACGTATTATTTATCTCTGATTTTTCTTCACAAAATATCCAATCAGGTAGCAGACGACAGCAACCACCATGCCATTGATGGAGGAAATCCCCCAGTTTAATACATTTAACCAGTTACAGAAGTTATAGTATAACCAGACGGATAAAATCGTTCCAATGATACCGGAGATCAGTACCATAGGTTTTTTCTTCTGATGGAAGATATTAGCAAGTCCGAGTCCGGCGGTATATAAGGCATTGTCGTTTGTAGTCCAGATATTCAGACCAAGGACAAGCAGTGCCATATAAAACAGGTTCAGACGGATCATAACTTCAAAAATATCGTTACCACCTACAAAAATGTAGGAGATCGCACCAAAGAAAAACATTAATGAGTTACCGATAAAGAAAGCAACTACAGTGGCAACGGTTCCGATTGTCTCATTTTTTGCGAATCGGGTAAAGTTTGGAGTTGCAGTACCACCGGATACAAAAGAGCCGATGACAAGTCCGGCACCGCCGATCACCGTTAAGGAACCACTGGACACTGCCAACTATTATAGCTTGTGTTGCGTGGTTATGCAATGAAATCTTTCTGTCCCTGGCGCATTTGTTTCTGGTATTGTTTGGGAGAAATATGCAGGTATTTGGTAAACTGTTTGATAAAGTAACTTGTGGTACAGAAACCGACCGCAGATGCAATCTCCGTCACGTTCTGGGTAGTGGAGACTAACAGCTTTTCCGCTTCCCGGATGCGGATCTCATTCAGGTAATCACTGAAATTCATATGCAAAAGCCGGTTGAAACTTCTGGAAAAATAGCTGTAGCTCAAATTACAGAGTTTTGCCATGTCCGCTGCACTGATAGATTTTTCATAGTTGGTGATCATGTAGGTCAGGGCTGGGGAGAGCTGCTGTTTTAACTGCTGGTTTTCAAAATCTTCGAGAAGCGGTTCTTCGCCATTTGCATGCCAGTAGCGCAGCAGCCAAAGAAAAATACCGCCAATGTGATTTTTGATCGCAAGCTCGTAGCCGTATTGTTTTTCCTCAGATTCCCGGATAATCTCGTTCATAAGTCCCGGGATGGCAGAGTGTTTTGCATTTAATATGGAAGAAGAAATTACTTTTTCGTAAATGCTGTTTTCGGTGATAAATGGAAGCAGATATTTTAACTCAAAGTGGCTCTGCGTCATGCCGTCGTAAATGAGTTCCGGGAGAAAACGAACCACGATATAAGAGCCGCCCGCTGATGAGAGCGCGTCGATCTGGTGCACTTCCCTGGAATTGATCAGTACAAAATCCCCTGCCGCAAATTCGTGGTAAATTCCGTTTAAATAAATACGGAAATGACCGGAAAGCGCATAGAGCATTTCAATATAATAATGAAAATGAGCGGAAAATACATTGCCCGGTTTCTCTGCTTTTTCAATATGACAGAGATACTGGCAGGCGATGCCGTCAATATATTGTTTTCTTTCTTCCGGATAATCCATAGAAAACCTCCAATGACAAAATTGTTATATTTTTGAATAGAAAAATTATAGCATGGAAGAGAAGATTTTACTAGAATATGTGATGTGAAAGAAAACATTTTAAAATAAAAATAGAAACGTATTTGGAGGAAGCAGATGAGTATGAGTACAATCGGAGTACCATTGGAAGGATTTGGAGCATATTGCAGGGCGGCAGCCGCAGAGGGAGCCGTTTTATTGAAAAATGAAGGTCACATGTTCCCGTTGAAAAAAGAAGAGATGGTGTCTGTGTTTGGCAGGTGCCAGTTTGAGACTTACCGCAGCGGGACTGGTTCCGGCGGAGCTGTCAACGTGCCTTATGCGGTGAATATTTATGATGGAATGAGAGAGAGCGGCAGCTTTACTTTGAATGAGGAGCTGGCAGACATTTACAGAGCGTGGTTAAAAGACCACCCATTTGACAACGGCGGTGGCGGCTGGGCAGCAGAGCCGTGGCACCAGAAAGAGATGGTTATCACAGAGGAGATTGCGGCAGCCGCAGCAGAAAAATCAGAGAAAGCGATTTTTATTATCGGACGTACTGCAGGCGAAGATAAGGATTATGCAAATGAGGCGGGCAGTTACCTTCTGACGCCGGAAGAACTTGAAAATCTGAAGGTTCTGACAGCGCATTTTGAACAGGTCGCAGTACTTTTGAACGTGTCGAATATCATAGATATGAGCTGGCTTAAGAATCCTGTATACAAGGATCATATCCGTTCCGTGCTCTATATCTGGCAGGGCGGCATGGAGAGTGGAAATGCAGTTGCGGATGTTTTGAGTGGAAAAGTGTCTCCAAGTGGAAAACTGACGGACACGATCGCATGTTCACTGGCAGATTATCCGGCGGCGAACGATTTCGGAGACACTGTGCGCAATTTTTACACCGAAGATATCTATGTGGGATACCGCTATTTTGAGACATTCTGCCCGGAAAAAGTCATGTATGAGTTCGGTTTTGGACTTTCCTATTCGAAGTTTGACATTGAAATTTTAAAAGCAGAGACGGTTACAGAAGAATCCGAAGTCGGAGGTGCCTGGGGCAGTCACGGAGTATCGATTGATAATGGAACATGTGCAGGAAAAGAAGTGCAGATTACCATCTGTGTGAAAAATACAGGAGACTGCAGGGGAAAAGAGGTCGTACAGGTCTATGTGCAGGCACCGCAGGGAAAACTTGGAAAACCGGCGAGAGAATTAAAAGCATTTGCAAAGACAAAGGAGCTGGCTCCGGGAGAAAAACAGAAAATGACACTGCACATTCCGGTAAAAAATCTTGCTTCATATGATGATTCCGGTGTGACAGGCCACAAGTCCTGCTATGTATCAGAGGCAGGTGCTTACGTATTCCATGTGGGTAATAGTGTGCGGAATACGAAAATCGCAGATGTGGATGGAAAAGGAGCATATATCGTAAAAGAGCTTTGTGTGACGGAAGCCCTGCAGGAAGCACTCGCACCGACGGAAGCATTTGAACGCATCCGTCCGGGAGAGAAACGGGATGATGGAAGTTATGAACAGGAAAAGGACGCAGTGCCACAGCAGACGATCCGGTTACAGGAACGGATTGAGGAGCATTTGCCGGAGCAGCTTGCAATCACCGGAGACAAAGGAATACGCTTTGCGGATGTCGCAGAGGGAAAGGCAGCTTTGGATACATTTATCGCGCAATTGACCAAAGAGGAACTCGCCACGATCGTGCGCGGGGAAGGAATGAGCAGCCCGAAAGTAACACCGGGTACGGCATCCACATTTGGAGGTGTCAGCGACCGCCTGTATGAATATGGAATCCCGGCTGCCTGCTGTGCAGACGGACCTTCCGGTATCCGTATGGAGAGCGGATTGAAGGCAACACAGCTTCCAATCGGAACACTGCTTGCATGTTCGTTTAACATTCCAATGATGGAAGAACTTTATGTGATGGAAGGAAAAGAGCTGGTTGCAAACGAAGTGGACACTCTGCTCGGACCTGGAATTAATATCCACCGCTATCCGTTGAACGGACGCAATTTTGAGTATTTCAGTGAAGATCCTTATGTGACCGGACGTTTTGCGGCAGCAGTGACAAGGGGAATCAAAAAAGGCGGCTCTTTTGCAACGGTGAAGCATTTTGCGGCGAACAACCAGGAGACGGCAAGACATACAGTAGATTCTGTTGTGTCAGAGCGTGCACTGCGTGAGATTTATCTGAAAGGATTTGAGATTGCAGTCAAAGAAGGGGAAGCCTCCTCTATTATGACATCTTATAATCCGATCAATGGACACTGGACATCGTCCAATTATGATTTAAATACCACGATCTTAAGAGGAGAGTGGGGGTATGAAGGCATTGTCATGACCGACTGGTGGGCAAGTGTCAATGATGTTGTAAAAGGTGGTAAGCAGGATCATCATGCACTTTCTTCAATGGTGCGCTCCCAGAACGACCTTTACATGGTCGTCAACAATAACGGCGCGGAGATCAATGCCATGGGCGATGATATTTTGGAGGCACTGGACAATGGAAAGCTGACCATTGGGGAGTTGCAGCGCTCTGCAAAAAATATCTGTCGGTTTATTTTAAATGCTCCGGTTATGAAACGTCCGTTAAGACCGTTGGAGGAAGTGAAGGCATATGAGCCGTTGCAGGGGGCTGGATCAGAAGGGGCAACTGGGAAAAGCGATATAAGCATTGTTCCGGAAGATAAAGTGTCACAGAAGATTTATGTAAACCAGTCTGGTGTATACAATGTTGTTGTAAAATTTATTTCTCCGCAGTCAAATCTGGCACAGGCAGCCGCAAACCTCTATCTCAACGATGAATTATTCTTCACATTGCAGACGAGCGGCACGGAAGGCAGACCGAACACGCAGAAGATTTGCCGTGTGGAATTAAAACAGGGATACTACGAGATCAAAACAGAGGTTGTGAAACCGAAGCTTGAGATGGAGTGGGTGGAGATTCGGAAATAATCAGAGGGTACCGTTCACCAGGCAGTAAATGTGAACATTCTGTTTCTACATATGTTTCGCCGTCTTTTTTATGAACCATATAGGAGGCGAGAAGTGCCATGCCCTATGCGCCGCCTTCCCCGGCAGTTCCATGACGGAAACCGGTGTGTTTAAAGCGGCGGCTCGGATGTTCATGCTCCCGGGGCGGACATATAAACTGTCGTTACAAAAATTGAACTGCTACGCTTCCACAAGCTGCAGATCGTACAATTTCCGGTACAGTCCGTTCTGGGCGAGAAGTTCCTGATGGGTGCCGGCTTCCTCAATCTGTCCCTGATGCATGACAATGATCTTGTCGGCATGCTGGATCGTGGAAAGTCTGTGTGCAACCATGATCGTAGTTCTGCCCTCCATGAGTTTTGCCAGAGCACTTGTGATAAGAGCCTCGGTCTCCGTGTCAATATTGGCAGTTGCCTCGTCTAAGACAAGGATGGTCGGATCGTAAGCCAGGGTTCTCGCAAAGGAGAGTAACTGTCGTTGTCCGGCGGATAAGGTGCTTCCGCGCTCTGTGACAGGGGCGTCATAGCCGCCCGGCATTTTTTTGATAAAGGAATCCGCGTGCACGATCTCTGCGGCACGTTTCACGTCCTCAATGGAAATATTCTCATTGTCCAGTGAAATATTGCTCTTAATATCCCCGGTAAAAATAAATACATCCTGCTGTACCTGCCCGATCGCGGCGCGCAGCACATCAGTGTCGATGTCTTTGATGTTGACGCCGTCGATCAAAATCTCACCTTTCTGGATGTCAAAGTATCGTCCGATAAGATTTAAGATGGAAGATTTTCCAGCTCCGGTAGCACCGACAAATGCAACTTTTTCGCCCGGTTCGATGACGAAACTGATGTCTTTTAAAATATAATCGTCCTTCTCGTAGGCGAACCATACATGACGGAATTCGATGCGTCCTTTGATGTTGACTTCAACCGGGTGCGTTGGTTTTACAATGTCCGGTTTCTCATCTAAAATGGAGAAAATTTTTCCGGCAGAGGCGAGAGAGGACTGCAATGTACCAAACTGTTCCGCAAGTTCCTGGATCGGATCAAAAAACGAGGAAATATAAGTGATAAAAATAAACAGCGTTCCGAGCGAGAGCGTCTGGTTTAACACCCCGGCACTTCCGGTTCCAATCACAAGCATCATGGCAAGCACGGACACCAGATAAATGGATGGACGAAAAATCGCAAATGTCATAACCTCACGCCAGTTTGCCTTGTATAAATCTTCGGATTTCTTTTCAAACTGTGCATATTTTTCCTCTTCCCTTGCAAAAATCTGGATGAGCTTCATGCCGGAGAGGTGTTCCGATAAAAATGTGTTTAAGTCGGTAATGCGGTTTCTTGTAAGCTCGTATGCCTTCCTTGACATAAAACGGAAAAAGAAGGTCAGCACTGTGACAAGCGGCAGCAGTGCAAAGGATACGAGAGCCATTTTGACATTAATGGAGAGCATGACAACGGCATATCCGATAATTTTTACAATGTTTTTAAAGAGTTTTACCAAAATGGTGGAGAAAAGCTCATTGACAGCCTCGGTGTCATTGGAGACACGGGTGACAAGTTTTCCCACAGGCGTATTGTTGAAAAAGTTTAACGATAAGCTGTGAATGTGGGTAAAGACCTCCTCACGCATCTGGTAAATGATCTCCTGTCCCATTTTCTGCAGGATCCAGGTGTCTAATGCATTTAAGACAAATCCGGTGAGCAGAAGCAGCAGATAGAGGGCAGCCGCTTTCAAAATGCCGGCAAAATCATAATGCCGCAAATCTTTTAAGTCGTCCCTTGTGAGAGACGTTGCACTTTGGTTTACATAAGATGAAAGTGTGGCGGCATCTGCATTTTTTAATGCATCACATTCTTCGGATGAAAGATTTTCTGCCATATAATATTGATTATTATATAGAAGAATCTGATCGTAATTCTGTCCGTCTGCCGCTTCAAAATCTCTTGTCAGGTAAGTGTCATGATAAGGAACAGCACCCGGCGCATCCGCAGTGGTTTCGATGTACGGTGCGTAATAGCCGTTGATATAATCATCGATCGCATCACCGATGACGATCGGGCGGTAAAGTTCTACCACGATGATAAAGAGGACGAGGACTGTCGCAGCAGTCATAACCCATTTGTGCGGTTTTAAATAGGCCAGTAAACGTTTCATAGTTATGCGTCCTCCTTTCCTGTTTTTGCAGCTGGATGATCCTGTCTGATGAGCGCTTTTCCGGCTTCACCGTGGATGGCTTCTAACTGCTGTTTTTCAAACATATCGTAATAAATGCCGTGTTTTGCCATAAGGGAATCGTGATTTCCGATCTCAGCGGCAGTGCCGTCCTCTAACACCATAATGATATCTGCATTCTGGATCGTCGAGATGCGGTGCGCAATGAGAATGGTCGTCTTTCCTTCCCGGTTTTTCTTTAAATTCGTTAAAATGTGTTCCTCGGTGTCGGTATCGACAGCGGAGAGGGCATCGTCTAAAATCAGGATCGGTGCATTTTTCATCAGAGCCCTGGCAATGGAGCTCCGCTGTTTCTGACCGCCGGATAAGGTGACACCGCGCTCACCTACAATTGTCTCATAACCGTCCGGGAACTGGACAATATTTTCATGGATGCAGGCAGCGCGTGTTGCTGACTGGATGGCTTCCATATCCTCATTTTCAGCGCCAAATGCGATATTGGATTTCAATGTGTCCGAGAACAGGAAGTTATCCTGCGGAACGTATCCGATATTTTCACGCAGTGTTTTTAAAGGAATGGTGTTAATGTCCTTTCCATCAATGAAAAGCATGCCCGGTTTCGTGTTGTAAAGGTGCAGCAGGAGATTTACCAGTGTGGATTTCCCATTTCCGGTGCGCCCGATGATCGCAAGCGTTGTTCCTGCCGGCACATGCAGGGTGATGTCGTTTAAAGTCGGTTCGCTGTGGCCGCGGTGGATGAAGGTAAGGTGATGAAAATCAATTTCGCCCTTAATGTCGTCCACATCCTTTGTTTTGTCGGTGTCTGCAATGGCAGGCTGTTCTTTGAAAATCTCCTGGATCCTCCGGATGGAGGCAGCACCCTGCGAAAACATATTGACGGAATCCCCGCAGGCTAACATCGGCCAGACAAGCATGTTAATATACTGGTTAAAAGCGACAAAGCGTCCAAGCGTGATGTCCCCGACCAGCGCAAGATAGCCGCCGTAAATGAGCGTAAGCAGCGAGGAAAGCCCGATGATGACATCTAAAAGTGGAATGACGATCGACTGGATCTTTGCAATGCTTAAGTTCTTTTCCATGGTGTTTTCGTTTTCTTTTAAAAAGTGGTAACGCTGTGCCTTCTCACGGACAAACGCCTTGATGACACGGATACCGGAAAAGCTTTCCTGCACGTAGTCGGTGAGATCGGAAACAGCCTCCTGCCTTGCAGTAAAGCGCGGACGGATGATTTTTCCATAATAAATCTCGCCAAATAAAATGAAAAGCATTGGGATGACTGCGATCAGTGTCAGCTTCACGCTGACATAATACATCATCTGGAAAATGACCATAAGGGTCATGACGGAGGCGTCAAACACACAGATGACGGCAGGTCCGATCGCCATGCGGATCGCGTTCAGATCGCTGGTAAAACGTGTCATCAGGTCGCCGGTCTTGTGCTCGTTGTAATATTCCACATCCATTTTTTCCAGATGGGAAAACATGTCGTTTCTCAGCTCTTTTTCGATGGAGCGGGAAGCTCCAAACAGGAAGTACCGCCAGAAGAAACGGCCGACCGCAAGCAGCAGTCCAAGCAGAAACAGGTAAAGCAGATTTAATCTGACTCCGCTCCAGTCAAGGCTGTGGGCGGTGAGTCCGTCGGTGATGACACCGGTAAGTTTCGGAATAAAAATATTGGCAAAGTCTACCACAAAAAGCGTGATGATACCAAGCGTATACTGGACTTTATGCCGTTTGATATACTGAAAGATAAATTGGAAAGCGTTCATAAATAAATCTCCCTTAATAATGTCCTGCGGTAAACGGTTTTACGGAACTACCATAAAACCGCAGAGTATCTTCTATTCTATACTTCTTAAAGCAAAGTTGCAACCTGCGAAAATAAAATGATATACACGGAAACAGAAGAGTTACTGTCTGGATCCGTAAGAAGCCGGGGAAAAAGAGCACAAAAAAAGTTTTCCTGCAAAAATCCTGAAAACAGATATTTCTACAGAAAAACCTCTTTTTTATTTATACATCGCACAGATCAGATTGTATCACAGGAAACAAAATACTTAATCGCATCCGAGCAGAATGTCGACCGCATGCTGCAACTCAGGGCGATTGCGGTAGGCGTAGATGATCTCACGTTCATGATAAGTCAGGGAAGCTGCCGGATCATCGGGCTGGTCGTAACCGAAGGAGTTCAGGATGTCCGGGATTTTGTATATCTCGCACAGTAAGAGCAGTGTATCTGCCGTCGGCTGTGCCTGTCCGCTTTCCCAGCCATAAATCGTCTTCGGTGCAACATCAATATCATGTTCCATCAGCCTGATCGATACGTCTTTCACTGAGTAATGATTTCGTTTTCTATATTCTTTTAACACCTTTGGAATTAATTCATTTCGCATAAAAATCCCCTGTTTCTGAAATTTAAAAAGTTATTATGGTTATCATATCTCACATATTTTAGACCGTCAATTAATTCTGATTATATGGGAAAATATGGTTGAAAGTCTTGAATTATAAGAATATAATGTGCGTAAGCAATGAGCGGTGCCAATCGAGAATATGTAGACCGAACATGCTTGCATGATGAGGTCTGCATATATCGAGAGTGATAGGGCGAATGCCCGTCAGCCGGAAAAATCTGTGATTTTTCTGGCGCGCACCGCAATCTAAAATCACGATATAATAAAGACTGCCGAGCGAAGCGAGTGTAGATAACGATCATGAAGCTTTGCTTCATGATATAATGAGTGCAAGCAGAAAGAACACATGAGAAAAGGAGCGGAGCGCATGAATAAATCCAGAGTGACAGAATATATCCTTGCTTATATGCAGGAAAAAGGAATTTCAGCATCTGAGATTTCAGAACAGACACAAGTTCCGGAAGAAAAACTGCATCCGGATTATAAAGAACCTCTGCTTGCCGAAGAGTTTTTAGAGCTTTGTGTTTTTTTACAGTTATCACCGGAAGCGATTGCAAAAACGATAAGAAAATGATGAAAAAGAGAATAAGAAAAACTTCCCTGATCCATACTAAAAGAAAAAGAAAGTGTGGATACGAGTATGCAGAAGGGAAAACAGAGCCTCTGTTTTACAGAGGCTCCTTTTATTATCAGCACGGCAAATATTGTTGGAAAAAAGGAGGGAGAGGGACCTCTGGCAGGTCATTTTGATGTGATCGGTGAGGACGATAAATTTGGTCAGAACACATGGGAGGAGGCAGAGAGCACGCTGCAGAAAGAAGCTTTCACCATGGCGGTCGGCAGAGCCGGATTAAAAAAGGAGGACATCCGGTATCTTTTCGCAGGTGATCTTTTGGGGCAGACCATGGCGACCTCGTTTGGGGTGCTGGATTTTCAGGTACCGCTCTTTGGACTTTACGGAGCCTGCAGTACCTGTGGGGAATCGCTGTCTCTCGGTGCGATGTGTGTAGCGGCAGGCTATGCGGATCACGTCGTGACCATGACTTCAAGTCATTTTGCCAGCGCAGAAAAACAATTCAGATTCCCGCTCGAATATGCAAACCAAAGACCGAAATCGGCCACCTGGACAGTGACCGGAAGCGCGGCTTTCGTCCTCGGAAAAGAGAGGGGAATGGCAAAAATCACAGGGATCACAACCGGAAAAATTGTGGATTTTGGGATCAAAGATTCCATGAACATGGGGGCAGCCATGGCACCAGCAGCCAAAGAGGTCATCAGACAGCATTTTGAGGATTTCGGGCGAAGTGAAAAAGAATATGACAGGATCATTACAGGGGATCTCGGAACAGTAGGACAGAAAATTCTCATTGACCTGTTGTTAAAAGACGGTTACGATATCAGTAAGATACACTCGGATTGTGGAATTGAAATTTTTGATGCTGAGAGCCAGAATACCGGGGCAGGTGGTTCCGGATGTGGATGTTCAGCAGTGACGCTAAGCGCTTACTTTTTAAAACAGATCGAAGATGGAACGTTAAAACGGATATTGTTCGTGCCAACAGGCGCATTGCTTTCAACGGTGTCTTTCAATGAAGGAATGACGGTGCCGGGCATTGCACACGCAGTTGTCATCGAACATGCAGATGCATAGACAATAGATTTTCAGAAAGAAAAGAGGATGAAAAATGGATTATATCAATGCATTCTGGGTAGGCGGACTGATCTGTGCACTTGTCCAGATTCTTATGGAGAAAACAAAAATGCTTCCGGGCAGGATCATGGTTTTACTCGTATGCCTTGGGGCGGTGCTTGGCGCATTGCAGATTTATCAGCCATTCACAGAGTTCGCGGGAGCCGGCGCAAGTGTGCCGCTGCCAGGCTTTGGAAATACACTCTGGAAAGGCGTAAAGGAAGCAGTGGACGAGAATGGATTTATTGGCATTTTTATGGGAGGATTCAAAGCGAGTGCGGTTGGTATTTCCGCAGCACTGATTTTTTCCTATATTGCAAGTATCATTTTCCAGCCGAAAATGAAAAAATAGTAACCGGAATGGAGTGGTGAAAATGGATAAAGAAAAATTGAAAGCCTATGGCGTTGATTATGAAAATGCAGTGAAACGTTTTGCGGGAAATGAAGCTTTATATGAAAGATTTTTGAAAAAGCTGACTGAGGACGATCATCTTGCAATCGGGGAACAGGCAATGAAAGAAGAACGGTATGAGGATGTGTTAGAGGCCGTTCACGCCTTAAAAGGGGTTGCTGGGACACTTGGAATGACGGAACTGTTCCAGGCAGCATCAGAGGTAGTAGCTTCCATACGTAAAAATGAAATCAGCCATCTGCAGGAGCAGATGGCTAAGGTACATACAGAATTTGAAAAAGCCTGTGAGGCGGTTTCCTGAACAGATAGCTGCGCTGCCCGCCTGTGTGCGAAAGTGTGCGCCTGGCGCACACTTTGTTCCATATTATTTAAAATAACACCGGGCGTGTGGAATCTAATTCGCGGAGCAAAGCGGCAAAATCGGCATGATCTTCCGGGAGTTTCCAGCAGAGGATGGAAGGGTGATAAGCATTCTGCAACACATATTCTGTGAGCAGATTCCTACAGTCCTCCTCATCTGCAGCAATGTCGCAGAGTTCTTTTAATTCCACACAGGCAAAACTTCCGTCTTCGTCCATATCGTCATAGACAAACGGATCAGATTCCAGAGTGCGGATGAGATCATTTTCCGGGACACAAAGACCGTTTACGATAACAGAGCCATTTGACTCCATGGACAGATTGCGCAGCCCAAAAGGAAGGACAATCTGATCTTCTGTGGCGCCGTTAACAATCAGTCCTGCCACGACCACATAAAGCTTTGGAGAGGTTTTTCCATTCCAGAGGCATGGGTTCGTCAGATGGCAGATATACTCTGGTGCCGAGGCCGGAACACTTTTATTTGCAAGCATTGTACCTGTGGTAGTAAGCACAGTGTAAGAGATCATGGCATCTTTTGGAAGATTTTTTGCATGGGCAGTGATACGGATACTTGCAGAGGAAGTGGAAATTTCCTCTGGAATCACGGTAAGTCCTGCATCACCAAAGTGGTCTAATGAAAAATGATGTTTTCCGACAACGATAAGACTAGCATCTAAACAAGGAACTTCACTGTCACATACAATGTCTAATTCGTTGTCGCCATTTACGATCTGATCGGTGACATCCACGCGGTAAAGCGTATAGCTTCCGGTGTGATCTCCGATTTTTTCCTGATTCACAAATACTTCCATGGAAGGTGCAGCTCCTAACAGTTCCAGATAATAGCAGTATTCGTCTTCCTTATTCAAAGGAAGGATCCTTTTGTGGACAGCTTTGCCGTCCGGAGTCTTTTCCGTGGATAATATCCAGTCAGAATTTATATTCAGAATGTTTCTCATGTAAATTCTCCTTTAAGATAAAAATTCTTTACAGTTAAAATTATTATAATGTAAAACCTGCCAAAAGAAAAGAAAAAACCGGAGTTTCACCAGCGTAGTGTCGCAGATTTTGTGGTGCTTTCCCAGAGCCTGAAGGGCAGATATAAGCGTCCTCTCACAAGTCGTGATTTTATAGGTTTATGAAA